>Ga0307507_10002163_pt1 | contig 42182 bp, 35 predicted proteins | sample 7_EM_MG_FD_207223 | JGI IMG/M metagenome (GOLD analysis project Ga0307507, IMG submission 207223) | Populus trichocarpa ectomycorrhiza microbial communities from riparian zone in the Pacific Northwest, United States - 7_EM | ecosystem: Host-associated > Plants > Roots > Unclassified | place... | reverse complement strand
TAATTCATATTTTACAATACCTTTTAATTGAATCTATCTATTGAATTATTTGTGGGTATTAGGCTCATTATTGTTGGCATGGTTGAAAATGAACAGGGGTATGAGGACTTTACGGACACGAGTGTACATAACAGGAAATGCTACACTTATTTAAGCGCTATCTTGCGGCTCAGCCTAAATCTGCACTGCGATTAACGAACACTGTTGGGTGCCAGTTGGGCGTGAATACGTGTACAGCAAACCTTATGAACGAATTAACTGGAAAGAATGTGTGTCGTATAACTTAAAGTATTAGTATAATTCCTCGTGATGCTGGTACAGACTGGAGAGCTCTTCCAGCCACTTTATACCTAGTTCCGTGAGGGCAGGGGGGGGGGGGTGCTTTCTGGTATTGATTGCAACCTCCGAGCAGTACTGTACTGACACAGTCTAGTGTAGTGTCATGGCAGGTTACTACATTTACCACAATCCAGCCCCGCTTTCTAGTGATTGAGGGGTAGGTTCATCAAAAACAAATGCCGTTAGACAGCTAAGCTCAAGAGCAACTCTGAGAGTTTTCTACGGAGCCTCGCATAATCCAGGGCCCAAGGCTTACCACTCAGCTAGCTAAGTAAGGCAGTAGTGTAAATCTCGGATGACCCTCTTGTGCCCTAAAACATAAACAAAACTACCCCGATTAGTACAGTACGTGCTAGAAAAGAACCTCAACTCTGCTCCAGTATGTTCATAGAAGCTGCTATAATTGACCGCTATTATTTCCAAGCAGGCGGCTTAGCCATCGCTACTATTTTCTCTCTTGTTTTATCACTCTGTCACAAATCATCACTCGTGAAGGTATAGTATTGGATGTTGGAATAATGGCTTCAATGTGACGAAAGCACGCCTGGTTAGGCATAGTGGGAGCTCGCTCATTACTACTGTATATAGACACTTCTCAGAGGTATAAGTACCATCATCTGGTACCCAAGTAACCTAGAGACAACGGACTATCCTGATCTTTATTTCTACAAGTATACTCTCTTTATTCGCACACCTCACATACGAGAATTCCGACATTGGAATAGTAATTTTACATAGCATACAATATGGGGAAACACCTTTAATCTCAATAAAGATGTAGGAAGGTGGGTTTACACCACCAACAGTTATGGAAAAGAAAACCCAATCTAAGTTGTTAAATGCGCAATTAACCCCTACATTGCGGATAAGAATACCGTAGATCGAACTTAGCTCTTCCTTAGCGGCATCGACCTGCACACACTCCCTCTCGTACGCTACCAAACCCTCATCTTCACTCTTTTTGTATAACCATTACACGTCATCAAATTTTGTAAAACGAGATCCAGTTCCCCAGCATTGTACCTTACAGCTACAATCCACAGTGGTATTGGTTGCTTGCGACGCAGTAACCTACGGCATTATCGAAACACTAATGTCCGAGGACGTAGCAACGTTTCCCCTGCCTAGCTAGCGATATTTATGGGCTGGGCGTCGGATGGAATAATCCTGGGAGGAAGGAATTGCGGTGGATAGGAGGAGGTTTGAGCAGGATGGAATATCCCTCCTACTTGTAAGTGGGTATTGCAAAGCGCTGTTGGGCGTTTGATCACTCTTGACAAGTTGGGGCAGGATACAGGGACTCATAGAATGGAATCTAATTTCACGGTTAGAATAATCCTTACTGTATTAGCTTTTTTTTGGGTAGATAAGCAAGACCAAGAGGTGAGGACTACACCCCAACCTCATCTTCAGGCTCACATAGGGGGTTGTGGTAGGTAAGGGTGATATCCATTGAGCCGTGTTCATAGTGGAAACCGATCACCATCATACTTTGGTTAACAGGTAGCTTTCACGTCGTTTTCCACGGGTGTATGAAATACTTGAACTTTGTATTATTTTTCCTTTTCTACATTGTCCGGACAACCCTCGCATCCACACCTCAGAGGGGAGGGGAGGGGAATTGTAAGAAAATAAATGAGCGGACAATCAGTGTGCAATGAGGATTTATAACCAGGAAGCGAACAAACAAACAAAAAAAGTAAATATGGTTGGGGTTTCGGGGGGCGCCTGCTCGTCTCAATGCAGTAGAAATAGGTCCCCCTCTCGACGTCAAACTCTAGGCCATAGACGGGGAGTGACGAATCCTACTCGGCTACGTAAGGAAATCTGGAGAGAAGTTTGGGCAGGTGTGCCACAAGGCGACGATTTAAACTGCCGGATGAGGAGGTTGGGGGGGGATGAGAAGAGGGACCTAGTGACAGCGACAGACATGTTTACGGGGGCTGGTGCTGTTTTTGTGGAAATAGTGCTAGATTATTCATATTCGAAGGCACTTGTACCGGTAGTAAGGGGGGATGCATCCCCGGTATTAGGTCATGCGAAGGTCGATATGTGCTGGAGGTTGCAGTATCATAGCGCTATCACTCCGGAATGGTCGCTCACAGCAGCCCACAAGCGTGGGGTTAGGCCTACATTGTCCGGCTTGTCAGGGTTGACGTCCCGTCCGAGTGATATTTCCACTAGCATACTACCTCGTGCCCACCCGCAGCAGCAAAACAAAGTGGTGTTCGGCCGTCCTCGCCCGGTTTTTTGGGGTTGACGCCATCCTGTCTGAGAAGTATTTTCACCACTCTCTCGCGCCCATTCTGAGCAGCGCAACAGAGTGGCGCTTCGTCGTACGCATTTTGTTCGTCGGGGTTGATATCATCTCGTCCAAGGAATATTTTTACCACTCTCTCATGCCCATTCTCAGCAGCTCACAAGAGAGGTGTATTACCCACTCATGCAATCTCTTTGGTTAATCTCACAACCTTCCACCTCTGCCAAACCAGCTACAATCTCATAAATCCCGAAGATACATGCACAGTGTAGACCACCGAACGGGGGATGTTTGTCAAAATCAATATTGTGAAAATACCTCCTCTGTGCTCTGAAGGGGATTTTAGTGGATATTTGATTACTGTAATCATCAAACAACTACAGGCCAAGCAATTTCGAGCAATCAGAAAGATTCCTTTTCGCATGCATTCCCCAATATAGAGAAGAATATTCGCGAAAGGGTTTGTTTTGGAGATTGTGATAGGGACTGGTCGAGAGACCCTTGGCCTGCTGCGAATTCAGATAACTTAAGTAGGTTTCTACAATTGCTGAGTGAGCTTTACCAAAAGCTCAGGATGAGTACGGAGGTACTCCTGAGGGTTAAAGTGGATTAGCTGGATAGTGGAAGCCTCCTCATCCACGACAACACGCCCTTAGCAACAGGCTAGCACTGTCCCGATTGGGGGAATATTGTCGGCATTGAGATTCGTCAACTCTCTATCGATGCTGGGGCGTGGCATAGTTCATCGGGTTTTAAGGGCCGCTCCGCATGAGAGATCCACATCAAAGCGGCCATTCCAAGCCTTGGTTTCCCCCTAATCTACCCCTCTATCTGATCTAGTGTTGCACCATACCCATCCCCTAGCTCCAAGCCATCGCTCATTGCATGGAGCTTTCGTCGTCCGCGATGGATTGTGGTTTCTTGCAGGATCGCCTCGATATTCAGGGAGACCAGCAGGAACCTGGGTATGTACCTATTAGTGGATCATTTGGGGTAGGATATAAATAGCTTCCAGGTGTCGCTGCTTCTACATGCATTTCAGAAACATCCCCAGGAATTTTCTTCAGGATGTCTGCCTCGAGACTATTGTCCATCGCATCAGGGCTTGTCCTCGCTGAACCTAGTATGAAGATATCTGATGACGTCACCTCTCCTGGGGGTGATAAATTTAGTCGCTACTCTCTCAGAAAGACACTTCCCGATTTCGGCTTAGATGTGTGGTTTTACAGTCACGAATATTCCTGTGCCCGGAGGCCTTCGCAGGATTTGATTCAGCGAATCAAGGGGCTTGACTTGATGCCCTAACGCACATTTGTCCAGAGCTTCGATACATGTGAAGGCGGGCTTTTCAAGAGAGGTAATCTGCAGCATCTTCACAATGTCGGAAAGCTGCGGTCCGTCCCCGTTCACCAATGACTCTTCTCTGGTGTTTATAGGCTTGCGTTATTTACCCTGGGGCCTCTTCTAGCCCGCCCACATCCTACTTAGGCAAGGCGTCCAACGCACTGGTCGACGATCGCTCTTTTGAGCGGCGAATTCAATGTAAAAACATGCAACGGCGGCACTTTGCCTTCCAGCATGAGCACACAAAGTGTTTATCACCAATGAACTGACATCAGGGGGTTGTCAGCACTTGCCCTTTTCCTTCATTCCTCGATGTTCGTTCTCGTTACCTAATATAAGCCCCGCCAGCCTGCAGATCACCATAGCATAACAAGACTGCATCATTGGGTTCACTTCCCCCACTATCAGCGTACCAGCTTCTAAATTCCTCAGCTTGTAAGAGCAATTCCCCTACATTTTCGACTCGGCGGTCTCGAATGTCCCAGTGCTGCAACCTGCTCTCTAGCAGCGATAGCCAAGTCAGAATTTGAGACCAATCGTCAGTAATGGTACGGTCGCTCGACACGTTAACGGCCGTGTTCAAAGAATTGATATTACTAAAAGGTAGAGACACTTTCTGTTTTTCGCTGCTTAAGATATTGTAGGCAATGCGTGATGGAGTCTGTCAACTGTTGAAATCGCTGGGAGCTGAGGAAATGCGGGACCTTTTGTGGAACCTCAAGGATACTCAGGAACCGTCCAGTTAATAACTTATTCCTCAAATTTGTTCCCCCTGCCCCCAGCACCCTGCTGGTGCAAAGCCTGGCCGGATTTTATGAAACAGTTGTTGAGGTTAATCGGCCGAATACATCCCTACTTATTCGTGTTGACTGGTCCTTTCCCGTGTGCCTAGAGCGCGAGTCTCTCGCCCCGCTGAAGGAACACCCTAGAGTTCCTGTTGGTACATGGTCGCGGGTGTGTTTTGGCTACCGTTAATGGAAACTAGGTTGGTATAGCTAGGGTATATTTGGATTAACTGCGGCGGAATCAGCTACCTTCGGACCGTATACAAGTGCGAGTATCAGGGGAGATTTTTTGGTATTGTATTGGACAGGATTATTTTTCTGGTTAACTACCTTGCCTTGCGTTGTACGAGAACCCCCCCCCCCCGGCACTTGAACACCAAGTCTTATAATGAATCAACTCAAAATTCAAGATGCTACCTCACTTAAAACAACACAGCAGAGCCTCTTATGATGTCGACATAGGCCCAAAAGACTCCCCCGTAACCCCATAACAGGTTCTGTGATAATAAGGACTCCACCTTTAATATTTACCGAGACTGCCAGGTACTGTACAGTAGTCGTACAGCACAGCCCAGTGCAGTATCACCACCTTTACCATAGCCACCCCATCTTTCTAACGACTGAGGAGTTCGTCAAAACCAAATACTGCTGGACGGCTACCCTCGGGGGTAATTCAAAGAGGCATTGAATATGCTCATGAACAGTCTCCTATCAGAGGCTGGGGTAATTTAGGATTAACAATTTACCACTCAACTAACCGGCCGTGGTAGAAGAGTAAAGCCCCGGCCCCACTCTTACTGCCCTGTACGTTAAGACATAAACAAAACAGCTCTGATTAGCATAGCACTGCACGTGCAAAAGCAAAGAACTTCGACTTATCTCCAGTCTATTCATAGAAGTTGCTACAATTAACCGCTATTACCTCCAAATAGATGGCTTAGTTATCACCACTAGCCCTACCGTTTTATAACTTCTTCACAGGTCGTCACTCGTTTAAGTTTAGTGTTCGAATGGTAATTTTGGGTGGCATACGATACGAGTCAATACGACAAGGGGTAGTCATTTGCCTTAGGCTGGCTAGCCGGGCCAATGTGGAAAAGCACTTTTCATCTCAATAAAGATGTAAGAGGGAGGCTTACACACGATCCACGGAAGTGAAAAATGAAACACGATTTGGGTCTTCATAAACAAAATAAGAGCAAACACGGCACCGAAAGGGCAACAGCGGGAGAGAGGATAACGATAGCGAGCAAGAGAGGTCTATTTGTCGTACTTGGCTTACTCGCTAAACTGATGGTAATAACAGGTGTATATGTGAAAAAACAAAACACTCTCCTCAGCCTTCCAACGATCACCACTCGTTCCCACTTCCTTCCACACATGTCTCCTCATCACCTTGTATATCCCTCAAAGAAAGAAAGAAGGAAACATTCTGCATTATCCCTGAACAAAAGAACTGCATCACAAAGACTTCCTTCATTTCAGTAGCCTCCATGCTTCCCATTCTCATATCCCTCCATCAATGAAACGTCTTTCTTAACATCTATGCTTCCATGAAACAAAAGAAACCCTAGCACGCCGAGCAGCATTCCCAACACTTCAGATACCCAATTAGCCCCCGGCATCGTGGATAAAAGCCTCCTAGGCCTAATTTGGCTCCTTGGTAGCGCCCTCCTGCATGTCCCTCTTCATATGCTAGCAAAACCTCATATTTAAATCTTTTGTATAACTTTTATTATACTTGGTTTCAAATTCTATCGCGCGAGATACATTTTTCCGGTATTGTACCGAATAGCTGTAATTTATGGCACCGTATCTGTTATTTGCAATATAATACCCACAGTATTATCAAAACACTAATGTCCCGGAACGTGATAATTTTTCTCCGCTTGGCTGGGGAAATTTATAGGCTGGCGCTTAGGCTGGGCGATAGACGGAATGGGCTAGGGAGGAGAGAATACAGTGGATAATAGGAGACTTGGGGGGGGTGGGAAATCCCTCCAAGCTCGCTTGTAAGATCGCTCTTGACAAGCTGGGGTGGGGTATAGGACTCATAGAATGGGAACTAATTTTACGGTTAAAAGGTTCTTCACTGTACTAATTTTCCTGGACGATTAAGGGTAAAAGGTGTGGATGGCATCCTAGCACCTTCAAACTTATAGTTGAGGGGGATTGTGGTACGTAGGCATGAAACTCGTTGAACCTTGTCCTTTGTGGAAACCAATCACCACCATACCTTAGCCAAAAGGTATTATAGCTTTTGCGTCACTTTTCACGAGTGTAAGAAATACCTGCAGTCTATATTTTTTTCCTCTATATTTTTTCTAAAGAGCCCTCGCGTCTCCGATTGAGAGGGAAGGAAAGGGGAGAGAGGGACTGTATAAGAAGTAAACAGATAAGTTAAATGAACAACAAGGGTGCAAAGGAGAATTACAAATGGAAAACAAGTAAAAGGGTGGACATGATGGAAACCTCAGGCTACACTAGCTTACCTCAATATAAGAGGAATAGCTCCTTACTAACACTAAACTCTACATTATAAACAAAACCCGACAAATCCTGACTTGACTATATAAGAAAATCCGTAGAGATATTTGGATAGGCATGTGGTAGATATGTGCATTCCCATCGTCAATAATTTCCCTCGACTAAGACCGAATGCTTAAGCTGAGTTTCGGTGGTAGGCACTCCGGGAGGAAAGGAAAGACGGTTATTACCATAGGGTAGCGTTTTAAGTCGTAGGAGAAGGTTGAGTGGGAGTGAGAGGAGGGAGGCGGTAGTAGCGACAATGGAGCTGTTGCAGTCCTTGAAAAACGGCACATAGGTTATTAGCCCGGTACTCGAAGGGGGTAAGGAGGGCGGTGTCTCTCGGATTTAGGCTGTCCTGTAGGCGGTAGATGTTGAGGGTTGTAGCAGAGCTATCACTTTCGCGTGGCCATTTATAGTAGCCCACTGGAGTGGTGTTCGGCCATCCTCATCAGGTTTGTCAGGGTTGACGTCATCCCGTCCTAGTAGTATCCCTCATGTTCATTCTAGGCAGCATAATAGAGTCGTGTTCAGTCCGAAATATCTTGTTCGTTGGTGCTGACATCGCGCCGCCCGAGTAGCATTTTCACCACTCCCTCGTGTCCATTCTCAGCAGCACAAGAGAGCGGTGTTTGGTTGAACCAATCTGGTTGGTCGGGGTTGACGTCGTCCCGTCCGAGTAGTATTTTCACCACTCCCTCATCCCCATTCACAGCAGCACGATAGAGTAGTGTTTGGCCTAGGAAACCTGGTTTGTTAGGGTTGACGTCGTCTCGTCCGAGTAATATTTTCATTACTCCTTCGTGCTCTTTCTCAAAAGCACAAATGAGTGGTGTTTGGTCGAGGAGACCTGGTTCGTCGGGGTTGACACCGTCCCGTCCGAGTAGTATTTTCACCACCCCCTCGTGCCCGTTCGAGGCAGCCCACACGAGAGGTGTATTACCACTACTGTCTTTTTGATTGACATCATAATCTTCCGCCTCTACCAAACCAGCTACGATCTCATCAATCCCAAAGAGGGATGCACAGTGTAGACCGCTGAATAGGTAGGGCTCATTGCGCTCAAAACCGCTAAAGTACGAGTGCGATTCTTGTGCTTCCAAGAGGATCCCAATGGATAGGTGGTTCTGGAAATCGTCAAACAGCTTTAGGGCAAGCAGTTTCACGCAATCTGAGAGCTCTCTTTTTGCATGCATTCCCCAATATAGAGAAGAATATTTGAGAAAGGGCGTGCTTTGGAGGTCTGGTGAGGGACTGTTCGAAAGGGCCTTGACCTGCTGCGAATTCAAATAACTTAAGCAGGTTTCTGCAATTGTCGAGTGAGCTGCACCAAAAAACTCGGGAAGGGCACGAAGGTACTCTTGAAGGGTGAAGTGGATTAGCCGGATAGTGGAAGCCTCCTTATCTACTTCAAAAAACCCTTGGCAACAGGCTAGTAATGTCGGTATTGAAGGAAATTTTCGGGATTGAGATTCGGCGACCCTATCTCGACTGCTAGGGCGTGGCACAGTTCATCGGGCTTCAAGGGTCGCTCCGCGTGGGAGATCCACATCAAAGCGGCCATTCCAAGCTTCGCTCTTCTCCCACCTTGCCCTTTTATCCGGCCCAGTGTTGCACCATAAGTATCCCCTAGCCCCAATCCATCGGTCATTGCATTGAGCCTTTGTCGCCTATGATAAATTGTGGTTTCTTGCAGGATCGCATCGATATTGAGCGAGACTAGCAGGAAGCTAGATATGTACAGTATCTGTCAGTGGATGACTTGAGGTAGCTTCGGGAGTGCCGTTGCCTCTACATACATTTCAGAAATATCTTCAGGAATTTTCTTCATGATGTCTGCCTCCAGACTGCTGTCCATCGCATCTGGGTTCGTGTCCTCGTCTAGCTTGTTACGGAGATATCCGATAATATCATCTCTCTCAGGGCTTATGGATATGCTTGTTATTTTCCTAGCGAGACGCCTTCCGATCTCAGGTAGAACGTGGGGTCTTCCAGTCATGAATATTCGGGTACTTAGAGACCCCCGGAGGATTTGGCTTAACGAATTAAGAAGCTTGACTCGATGTCCCTCCACACATTCATCGAGAGCGTCGATGCATATGAAGGTGCGCTTTTTCGAAGAGGTAGTCCGCAGCATCTTGACAATATCGGAGAGCTGCGGCCCCCGCCCACCAATGTCATTTTGTTGGTCTTGGTATGCTCGCGATATCTCCTCCGGGATCTCTCCCTGCCCGCAAACTAGCTGTTTCAGCAAGGAGCCCAGCATGTTCGTGGGAGACTGTTCGTTTTTGGCGGCAAAGTCAAAATAGAAGCATGCGACTATGGCATTTCGTCCTCCGACCTGATTACACAAACTGTCTATTACTAAAGAACTAACATCACGGATTGTCAGCACTTGCCTCTTTTCCTTCCCCCCCTTGAGGTTCCCCTTTACCTAATATAAGTTTTCCCAACCCCCGGATCTCCATAGCAAAACAAAACCTCGTTACCGGATACACCTCCCTCGCTGCTGGCGGACCAGCTTCTAAACTCCGCGGTTTGTAAAATCCATTCCCCAACATTTTCGACTCGGCGACCTTGAATGTCCTGGTGGCGGGATCTAGGATCTAGCGGAGATAACCATGCTAGTATATTAGATTGGTCACCGGTAACAGTAAAATTAATAGTGGTATTCAAAGAGCCATTATTATTACTGAATAGTTGAGACATTTTTAGTTCTTTGCTGCTTAGAGTGTTGTAGAAAATGGGTGATGGAGTTAATCGACTCTGGGGTTCCTGAGGGCTGGGGAAAAGCGGGGTTTTTGTGGAACCTCATAGATGCATCAGGGCCATCCGATCAAACTCCTCAAACTTGTGTTAAAAATGCCCTGCCTGTGTCTATCGCATGGTGGTAGGAAATGCAACACTTATTTAAGGGCCATCTTGTATTATCTTAGCCTAAATATTGCACTGCGATTAACGAACCCTCTTAAGCGTTAAGTTAGCTCAATGTGTATGTGAGTACACTAAGCCCTGTGAACGAACCAAGCGAAAAACATGCATGCCACGTAACTTAAAGCACCACAGCATAATCCCTCGTGATGCCAATACAGGTATGAATCTTCTCCTTACATCTATATTAGGATCAAGGATGTTTTTTCATATTGGCCTGGTCAATAGGTTCTGGTAGGTTTACGGTAAGTCACCATCCTAAATCATAGAGTATCGTATTATATGCTATGCAAAATTACCATTCGAAGTCTAAACTAAGGCGAGTGACGATCTGTGACGGCTTTGCGAAACAAGAGGGGAAATAGTGGCGATTGCTAAGTCACCTACCTAGATATAGTAGTGGTTAATTGTAGCAGTTTCTGTGAGTAAACTGGGATAGAGGTGGGTTTTTGTGGTGCTCTGCTGGTCGGGGTAGTCTTGTTTATGGTTTAGGTACAGAATACTAAGAGCGTCACCGGAGATTTAGACTGCTGCCTTGGTTAGTTGGTCGTGTGGTAGATCTTGCATCTTGGGCTGTGCTAAGCTCTAGTTGAAGGTTGTTCATCAGCATATCTTATGACTCTTTTAATTACTCCTAAAGCCACCTGTCTAACGGTATTTGGTTTTGACAAACTACGCTCCGATCATTAGGAAGCTGAGGCACATAAATTATGGTAAATGTAGCCTACCATAACGCCACACTGGGTTTTACAGGGGCCAGTATAAGCACTATACTTGGAGGTCACGATGAATATCAGAAAGCACGGCCCCTATTTTGACAGAACCTAGAACGAAGCCGTTGGAAGAGCTTTCCGGTCTGGCGCATATAGGGGGGAAGAACCCCTAATTTAGGGGTTTAAATGCACAATCAACCCCCTATTGCGGACAAGAATGTCCTGGATCAAACTTGGCTCTTCCCCAGTGGCGTCCTGCTCACAATCCTCCTGGTATGCTACCAAAGCCTCATCTTTCAGTCTTCTGTATGGCCATTACTCCGCCTCAAATTTCGAAGACTAAGATACAGTTTTCCGGCATCGTACCATAGCTATGATTTACGGTGCCGTATCGGTTGTTTGCGATATAACAACCTACGGCATTATCCGGACACTAATATCCTAGGACGTTTCAATGGTTTCCCTGCCTGATTGGGGAAATTTATAGGCCTGGACGCCCAGGCTGGGAGTCGGATGCAGTGGGCCTGGGGAGGAGGAGAGAATTGTGGTGGGTAATCGGATGGAGTATCCCTCCAAACTCGTTTGTGAGATCGCTCTTGACAAGTTGGGGTAAGATACAGGTACAGTACTCATATAAGGGAGATAATTTCGCGGTTAAATGATTCCTTAAATTTTATTGTGTTAATTTTTCTGGATGAGTAAGGGTAAAAGGTGTGGACAGCATCCCAACCTCATCATCAAGCTCGCGTCGGGAGGGCTGTGGTATGTAAGCGTGATATCCACTGGGCCGTGCCCGTAGTGGAAACTAATTATCACGGTCTAGTTAATAGGTAGATTTTACGTCGCTTTTCATAGGTGTAAGAAATACTTGCACTTTTTCCATTTTTCCTCTATATCTATATCTAAGTAACCCTCATATCTACATTTCAGAGGGGAGGAAATGGGAAGGAGGGGAATTGCAAGAAAGTAAATAAATAAATAAGTGAACAAATGTGCAAAGAGGATTTACGATTAGAAAACAAACAAAAAAAAATAATAATGGATATTTCAAGCCACACTGGATTAGTTAAATATAACAGAAGTACCTCCTCTATCAATATAAAACTCGGGATTATAAACTGACAAATATTGACTAGGCTAGATGAGAAAATCCGAGGAGAGGTTTGGACGGGTATGTGATAGGTATTCGCATTCTCATCGTAGATGATTTTCTTCAACCGAGGCCGAATATTTGAGCTAAGATTCTGTGGTGCGCTTTTTCCGGTATTCGAAGACGGTAAGGAGGGCGATCCATCCTCGGGTTTAGGCCATGCTATGATTAGTGGATGTTAGTGGCTGTAGTAAGGCTATCACCCTCGCGTGGTGATTTTCAGTAGCCCACCATAGCGGTGTTCGGCCTGATTTGTCCGGCTTGTCACGATCGACGTCGTCCCGTCCGATTAGTATTTTTACCACTCCCTCGTGCCCATTACCAGAAGCCCACCAGAGTGGTGAGCGGCCGTACTCATCGGGCTTGTCGGGGTTGACGTCGTCCCGCCCGAGCAGCGTTTCAACCGCTCCCTCGTGGCCACCCCAAGCAGCACACCAGAGTGGTGTTCGACCGTACCCATCAGATTTGTCGGGCTTGACGTCATCCCGTCCGAGTAGTATTTTCACCACTCCCTCATGCCCATTCTCAGCAGCACAACAAAGTGGCGTTTGGCCGTAATGATCAGGTTTGTCGGGGCTGACGTCGTCCCGTCCGAGTAATATTTTCACCACTTCCTCGTGCCCATTCTCAGCACCATAACTAAGTGGCGTTTGGCCGTCCTCATCAGGCTTGTCGGGGTTGACGTCGCCCCGTCCAAGCAGTATTTCGACCACTCCCTCGTGCCCATTCTCAGCAGCAAAACCAAGTGGCGTTTGGCCGTACTCATCAGGCTTGTCGGGATTGACGTCGCCCCGTCCAAGTAATATTTTCACCACTCCCATGTGCCCATTCCTAGCAGCCCACACGAGAGGAGTATTACCAGCACAGTCTTCTTGATTAACATCACAACCCTCCGCCTCTACCAAACTAGCGACAATCTCCTCAATCCCAAAGATAGACGCACAGTGTAGACAACTAAACAGGGAAGGTTTATCAAAATCAACATTGCAAATATACCGCCCTTGTGCCTTCAAGAGGGTTTTAATGGCTATGTGGTTCTCGCAGTGGTCAAACAATTTCAGCGCAAGAAGTTTCGCGCAATCAGAAAGTTCCCTTTTTGCGTGCATTCCCCAATACAAAGAAGAATATTCGAGAAAGGGCGCGCTTTGGAGATCGAGAGAGGTACTGGTCGAGAGAGCCCTGATTTGCTGCGAATTTATATAACTCAAGCAGGTTTCTGCAATTATCGAGTGAGCTGTGCCAAAAAGCTCAGGATGAGCGCAGAGGTACTCTTGAAGAGTAAAGTGGATTAACCGGAGAGGAGAGGCCTCCTTATCCACGACAACGAGTCCTTGGCAACAAGCCAGCAATTTCCCTACTGAAGGAATATTGTCGGAATTGAGATTCGGCGACCCTATCTCGACTGCTAAGGCGTGGCGCAGTTCACCGGGTTTCAAGGGCCTCTCCGAGTGAGAGATCCACATCAAAGCGGCCATCCCAAGCCTCGCTTTCTCTCCACCTTGCCCCTTTATCCGAGCCATCGTTGCACCATAAGCGTCTCCCAGCCCCCAGCCATCAGTCATTGCGTTGAGCTTTTGTCGCCTGCGATGGATTGTAGTTTCTTGCAGGACCGCATCGATACTCAGCGAGACTAGCAGGAATCTAAATGTGTATCTGTCAGCGCAACTTGGGGTAGCTTCTGGAGCTTCGTTGCTTCTACATACGTTTCAGAAATCACTCCCGGAATTTTCTTCAGGATGTCTGCCTCCAGACCACTGTCCATCGCGTCAGGGTTTGTGTCCTCACTCAGTCTAGTATAAAGACATCTGATAACATCATCTCTCCTTAGAGTGATGGCTATAGTGGCTACTCTTCCAGATAGACGCTCCCCGATTTCCGCTTGAATGTGTAGTCTTCCAGTCACGAATATCCGAGTGTCCGGAGACTTTCGCAGGATTTGATTTAGCGAATCAAGGAGCTTGACTCGATGTCCTGCCGCACATTCATCCAGAGCGTCGATGCATATGAATGTGCGTTTCTCAGAAGAGGTGCTCTGCAGCATCTTCACAATATTAGAAAGTTGAATTCCCTGTCCACCAATGACCCTTTTCTGGTATTCATAGGCTTGCGCTACCCCTCCCGGCACCTCTTCTAGCCCGCCCACAACCTGTTTGAGCAGAGCGCCCAGCGTACTGGTCGATGACTGCACTTTTTGGGCGGCGAAGTCAAAATAAAAGTATGCAACGGCGGTATTTTGCCCTCTAGTCTGATCGCACAAACTGTCTATCACCAATGAACTAACATCACGGCTTGTTAGCACTCACCCATCTCCTTCTATTTCTCGGGGTTCGTCCTTGTTATGATACCTAATATAAGTCTTGCCGACCCCCGGATCACCGTAGCAAAACAAAACCGCATTATCAGATTCACCTCCCCCACTACCGGCACGCCAGCTTCTAAATTCTTCGGTTTGTAAGAGCCATTCCCCTACATTTTCGGCCCGGCGGTCTTGGATGTCCTGGTGCCGTAGCCTGGGCTCTAGTGGCGATAACCAGGCCAAAATTTGAGACCGATCAGCAATGGTAAATTTGCTCCATACATCAGCGGCCGTGTTCAACGAGTTGATATTATTACCGAAAGATCGGGACATTTTCTGCTTTTCGCTGCTTAGGATGTCGTAGACAATGGGTGATGGAGTCAGTCGACTGTTGAAATTTCTCGGGCTAAAGAAAAGCGGGGTCTTTTGTGGGACCTCAAGGATACCCCAGGACCATCCAATCGGTGTTCTCCAAATTTGTTCCCCCAACGCCCTTCTAGCGCCTACGCCACGAATCTTGCACTACGCTAGACGATAAGTCCCCATAAGAAAGTTACTAAACAGCTAATCCAGATAAACCTTCAAAATAATCCCTGTCCGGTGCTGTAGGAAAACATCTCCCGGGCGCTTGTGCCAGTACAACAGCCTAGAGCGGCTGCGTCGCGTGTTTTGACGAGTGGAAACCAGGTTTGTACGAGTATAGTTAGTACAAGGTCCGGTAAGAAGTTATTGAACCACAGTTTTATTTTAGGCCCTGGAAATTGCATTGGTGCCCATTGCAAGTGCCGATAAGGTGGAAGGAGTGAGGTAGAGGAGAGGCAGACGCGGAATTGTCTCATAGAAAGCCGGAAATGAATAAAGTTGTTTTCTTTAAATAAAAAAAAAGTTATAGAACAGTTACCCAAGGCATCACCCCCGTATAATATATTTAGATTAACTGCTGTAGAATTGGCTAGATTCGGACGGTATGTATAAAAGTACACTAAGCCTTATGAATGAACCAACCCAAAAATTATGATGGCACCTAACTCAAGGCAAAACGCAGTGCAGTTCTTCGCGATGTCGGTACAGGTTTGGCGGAAAAGTGGCCACCAAATAGCTTTTCCCAGGACACTGTGTCTTTACCATCAGCTACCCCATCTTTCCAATAGTCGAGAAGTCCACTAAAACCAAATACCGTTAGACGGCTAACCTCAGGAGGGGTCCAAAGAGTTATTCAATATGCTGATGAACAATCTCCTATCAGAGCCCAGGGTAATCCAGGATCCAAGATTTACCACTCAATAAACTAACCGAGGCAGCAGAATACATCTCCGGTTACACCCTTAGTACTCTACTCGAGTATACCCCAAAACGTAAACAAAACTACTCCGATTAGAAGAATGCATGCAAAAAAATAAGGGGGTGTTTGGCCCACCACTGATTCTGATTTGAGATGAGGTCTTGGCATTTTGAAATCTGATTTTTGTAGCCTAAATCAGGTTGATTTGGGATCATGATTTAGAGATTAGGACATGCCAAATACCCTATGATTTGGTCCTGATCTGAATGACTAATACTAAACTTGCTATAAGGAAACTTAGCTTGTCAGCACTTTCCTCAGCACAAACCCCTATGGTAAAATACACCATTGCCCGGCATCAAACTTTATAGAGCGAGATATAAGCTTGGGGTATACCTTATAGCTGTAATTTTCGGTATTGCCTCACTTGATTACTTCCGATAACTTACGGTATCATCCGGGAACCAGCCAGTAGCACTGAGCACTCTATATAAAACCGTATAGCCCAACAACAATGCCTTGAACAAAACTATCACGAGTTGCAGATATCGTACCACAGAATTATTTCGGCATACACTTAAAAATGTGCGGGTGTCGGGGCCGTCTTTGGCAAGGATTCGTAACCCGAGACTTCCTTCTAATCCTGTTCTTCTCACAGCTAAACCTACTTTTTTCACTTTTTTTCACTTTTTTTCACTTTTTTTCATCACTCATATACAAATAGCACAACACTCGCAGATTATGATTAGCCCATCCCTTCGAATGCAAAGGGGCTTTACTCACCAGCGGCCAGTGATAAAACGTTTATTACCCCTCCCCTCCTCTTTGGCACCCGGACCCCTCTCAAGAAACATAATCCACCACAAAATAAGACAACGCCCAAACCCAACCCTCCTATCAGACCATTTTATAAACCAGTAGCAAACCTCTTTAATATATTAGCAATTAGACAAACTCCATAAATCCCTAGTATAATTTAAGTCACCAGAAAAACCTACCCACCCTATTACCACTATCATACATCCCGAACTTTTCAGACCAAGCCTTTATAACAACTTCCTACTCGAACAATCCTCTACTTGTATTATTAGCGAAGGAAGAATCTTAACAGGGTTTTTTTCATTGCCGGCACTCGGGATGCCGTGGGCAATTTGTGGTATAGTATTGTGCTACGCTTCACGAATGATACTACGGATATTACTGTAGAGGCACGGTTCCGCCAAGGGTTAGGCGAGGGACCGCACTATAATAATATAATACCCCATCCGACAAGCTCAACCCTACGCCCAAGTGCCAAAAATGCCGAGTGGGTGGAGAAGGCCAGTCTCTAATATTTCCTATTCTGCAATAATAATATTATTATGATACGGCTTCGTTCTAGCTTCTCATATGCAGGTATCATACCGTAGTCCTCTCTCGGAGCATGATACAACACAACAGCTCTGTCTAGGATAGGCCAATTTGACGTCTAATCTTGAACAAGATATCAATCACGTTATGCGTTCATCGCCAGGTTAACTTTGTTACGGGGTAAGAACAAAAGAGATCACGCTTTATCGAGACCAAGCAAAGCGTATCATGGAAAGGCCATAGAATGCATGTCAAAAGCTATATTACTAAAAAGAAATAAAAGTAGGAGGCGTTCCAGCATCCTAGGAATAAGAGGAAAGAAAAACAGGAAACTTCATAGACCACAGTGACCCCCTGACTCCCCCCTCCCGACCCCGATCCGTCCCTAAGTTATCCGTTTCATCCGTTCCAATGCATGCATGTTATGAATTTTGCAAAACAGCCGAGTTGAGGAAACGAGAAAATACATGAATGAAATAAGTACATCAATAAGAAAAGAAAACAAGCTATTATTAAGGAGACCGGCTTCATCAATTAACCTTCATAAGAAACACATCCGGGGTATCATAAGAGCCCGCTCATCGTAAGGTATACCATCATCTCTCGTGATAAACCAACGTTCATGGGGCGTGGAAGAATGAAATTAACGAAACAAAAGGGGAAAGGAAAAGGAAAACCGAAAGCAATCTAAGCCCCAGTGCTCACACCACTAATACTCCTGCTCATTGGCTCATCGGAAAAGTCTAACCCGAGTGCTGGATAGGCCTTCGACTTTCTCCCCGCCTCATCGTCACCTCGCTCCTCGCCCTGATCAGCTGCCATTCTCCTGACACTACCACTACTGCTCCGTCCATCTGCAAAACTGCTCTCCTCCTGCTCTCGCATCAAACGCTCCAGCTCTGCGTCCATGTCATCATCGCCTCCCGCAACTTCATCGGCACCGTACTCTCCAGCCTCTTCCTCGTTTGTGGAGAGCATGCCATCGTTATTCTCCTTGACACCCGTGCCTGAGAATGCACGGCCGAGTTTTTGGCCCCAGCTATTCTTCCGTCTCTCTGAGCTTCCAACGCTCTTGGTTGACTGGCTTCGCTTCAGGAGCCCCAGACTAGCGGAATACTCCTTCTGTCCTAAACCTAAGGTGCTACCGCTGAGGCTGGTTCTGCCAGATTTCGACGACGTTCCTAGGGTTGATGAATCACTCTGGACTTCGTTGAGAGAGAGATTTCGCCGACCGTTGGTGCTTGACTTGGCGGCTGGGCTGTTGCGAATTTTGCGTAAGGCGGCGTTGGTATCGGCTTTTGGCGGGCGCGAAGAGTTGCCTTTGGGTTTCATTAGGAGAACCCTTGATTGTTCAATCACCCCTTCGACAAGCCTTCGTTCAAGTCCTTCAGCCCTTGCTTCGAGAAGCATGAGCTCATCTCGCCTTAGATCCAAGGCGGTCTCCAAGCTAGCAACTTCCCCAGTAAGCCTTAGTTTTCGGGCGTAAAGTGCGTTGGTTTCTTCCTTCAAGGTTTCAACGGAGTCTTGGAGGTTGGCATGCTCTTCTTGAAGAGATGCTGTCGCAGCCTCCACAATCTTCCTTTCTACGATAGCCTTCTCAAGATCCATTTCAGCTTGCCTTGCCGCATCAATTTTGGAGCTCGCGTCTTCCAGGAGAACCTCCTTTTGCATTGAAAGAAATTCGGCAATATCGGCGGAGGTGGTGGTAACTTGCTTCTGAATCGAGTCGAGGAGACTGAGCTGGGGAAGATATTTAGCTGCTGAGGTGCTCCCGGCAATCAACGTGTTGAGCTTTTCTTGGGTCTGGGAGTCATCATACGCAGGCGGAGGAGGTATAGCGTCGATATCTGGCTTCTTAGCAATCTCTTTATTCGCTTCCTGGAGAAGATTCTTTAGTTCTAGTAAAGCATTGAGTAGTGTCGGCTGTTGCCCCTTGAGTTCACTATATAGTCCATCAACAAGTCCGAGCACATCCTCAACTTGCTTTTGGGTCCTGCGGTGCTCGTGGGTAACTGTAGTATTCGATTCTTCTACCGCTTTTTTCACCGCAAAAACATCCTCTCTAACTTCAGTTGCACGTTCTTCGATAGACGCATTAATATCGGTCAAAGCTGATTTATTCGTAGCTTGAGACTCCCCGATGGCGGCCTTAAGTCCTGATAAGTCGGTCTGAGAAGTTTCGATTTTGGCTGTCAACGAGGAAACAACTTCCATCACTTCTGAAGCGGCGGTCTCAACAGCATCTGTCATTTCCAGGAAGCCCGCCTCGGTCTCATTCTTTGAAGCTTCAACCAGGTGTTTGACACCGTCAATGTCTTGCTTTACCTTAGCAGCAGAACTAGTAACAGCCTCGCTGACACCTGAGATCATTTCCTTCGCCTGCGAGATGGCGCCACTAATGCTGGCATTGCCTCCTTTGACTTCGTGGTGGACCTCAGATATGCCACTAGAAATCCCGGAAATTCCTTCTTTCGTATCAATTTGAAGTTCAGAGAGTGAGAGGTTGATGCCCGTTATGCCGTCTTGGGTTGCGGTTCTTAATTTTGTGACCGAATCGGCAACACCCGTAATGGCTTCGTTGCTTGAGCTCTGCAGAGCTTCAACCACGGTATGGACTGCAGTGATTGAACCTGCAAGGGCTGTGCTTGACTCGTCGACGGCAGTAGCAAACCCTGTAATGCTATCTTTGACTTCCGTATGTTTTTCCTCCACCAAGGTTTTAACGACCGCAACCTCGACTCGACATTCACCAACAGCAGAATTGACATCAACAATTGCCTCCTTTTCTTCGGCCCGGAAGTTACTAAGTTCGTGTCTTATTCCGTCTGTCACCACCCGAATTCCCTCGACACCTTCTTCCAGAGCTGACTTAGTGGCTGGATCTGTGCCGGAATTCTTTTCCACCACCTTCCGGAGTTCCTCGAAAGCTTCTTTAATCTTCTCGACTTTTTCGCCAACTTGTGTTCTTTCTGGTTCGTGTGGAATATGGTGACCAGATCTTGACATTGCTTCTCGAATTTCTCGCCTTAATCCATCGATAGCTTCAGAGGGGTTAGTCGCTCTAGCGGCTTGAACACTCTTCTCTACATAGACCACCATCTCTTCCTTTAGAGCCCCTATCCATTCTCTGACTTCGGTATCATCCGGCTTGCTGGCGACTAGAGAACCCATCGATTTCTCCATTACTTCCTCGATATCCCTCTTGAGTGATTCCATCGACTCCTTCATTTCCTCATTCGATGTCGCCGACAGCCCAGAAGGAACCGGAACCCCTGAAATCCCGGAGAGACCCTCAACTTGAGACTTTAGCGCTTCGATGGTCTCTTTTATATCAAGGCCTTGAACTTGAAGTTTCAAGGCTTCGAGTGCATCGCCAGATTTCCCCGATAACTGTTCCACCTCTCTCTTCAATTCATCCACGGCGCTCGCAACTTCTGCTGAGGAAGAGACGTCCATCTTTCCCATTAAAACATCCATTCCTTCCCTCAACCCCTCAATTGACTCCACCACACTGCCATCGGACCCTTTCTGTTCCAAGCCCTCAACTTGTACCTTCAATTCCTCCATGATTTCGGTTACTGCACTACCTTTGGAATTTTCTGCTAATACTCCAATCTGAGCCCTCAAACTATCGATGACTTCCATGACAGTAACATTGGGCACCGCAATCTTGGTTTCAAAAAGTTCCCCAAGCTCGGTTTTGAATCCCTGTAGCACAGCCCGAATTCGCTCTGCTGCTTCAGTGTTCTCGGCAGGAAGAGGCATCATAGATAACTGTAGTGTGTCACGGACATCGCGCTTCAATTCCTCAATTGCTTCTTTCACACTCTCTTCGGAATCGAATGTCGAGTTTGCAATGGCGGCTGCTAAGCTGTGTTGGACCATCTCACCAATCTCCGATTTGAGATCTTTAAGCACTCCCTCCATTCCTTCAGCCGAACGGGGCGGGAGTCCTTCGACGTCGATGGGTCTGGGGGCCACCATAGACATTGTTTTGTCCATTAACTCACCCACCTCCTTTCGGAGCCCTTCAATGGCTTCTTTCACATTACCAGCACCTGCTTCAGGCGGTGGCGATTTAGCGAGAATGCTGGTAATGTCTTTTTTAATCTCCCCGAGAAGTTCTTTTGTCGCCCCATCCAAGCCAGATTGGGGAATAATCATAGACGTAGACTTCTCTAAAATTCCAGCAATCTCCTTCCGAAGATCCTCTAATAGTTCCTTGAAGCTGTCTGAAAAAGAATCTGCGACCGAAGACTTTTCCACGACGCTTGCAATGTCTGTCCGGAGGCCCTCAATAACTTCTTGAATTTTATAGGCAGATTCTCCGGTTTGAGGCGTGCCGACAGCCATACTGATACTCTTCTCAACCATTTCGTGAACTTCCTTCCTGAGATCTTCGATGGCGCTCGTCATTTTTTCGGATACTTCCGGGCTAGAAACAATCGACCTCTCAACTCCCACGTTCTTCTCAATTTGCTCAACCACCTCCTTCATCTCCTCCAGAGCTTCCTTCACCACCCCTTCAAGGCCGGACGGCGAGTTGGAAGAAACGGCTTCTAATATCGATTTGCTCACCCCTCCCAATTCGGCCTTAAGTTCATCGACCGCTTTTTTCAATTTCTCGTCTGTCTCAACAGAGGAATCACTGAAGAGAGCAATTGTGTTATCCATGGTCTTTGTGATCTCAAGAGCCAACGATTCGATCCGGGCCTTGATAGATTCTGCCTCAGGATATGATGTGGGGGGCGCCAATGCGGTTACTGACTTCTCCATCAACTCGGTGACCTCAACCTTAAGTTGGTCGATCGAAGTCTGGATTTTCTCGGTGTCTTCAGTTCTATCGGTGATGACAGATTTCATATCTGTGATGGCTGCACTCGCTCGTTCATTGGAAGTATTGAAGGATCGCTCGATCAGTTCTTCAAGGCTGCACTTTAGATCTTCAATAGCTGCTTGGGCCGGGGCGGACTCTTCAAATTTTGCAAGTCCTTTCGAGCTAGATTCACTCGCTAACAGGATTTTCTCAAGGAGTTCTTTGACTTCGGCCCTGAATGTTTCGATCGAAGTTCCTGGATTCAAAGTGTTGATAGCCTCAATGCTCTGTTCTGTGGCTCGTTGGAGTTCAGATTTGAGTTCTGCAAGTGCTTCCTTAGAATCCGCAGCTGCAAAAGCGGCCAAACTCCTCTGTGCCATTGCTCCCAGCTCACTCTTTAGCTCTTCTATGAGAGAAACGGGATTAGAATTATTTATAGCCTCGACAGCTTTCTCTGCAGACTCCTTTACGGCTTCCATATTCTTCTCCAGGAGTTCCTCAACCTCACTCTGGAATTCTTCTACCACAGCCCTTACACCGACATCTTGTTTCCAGATCATCTCATCTCCATTGGTGAGCATTGTCTTCTGTAAATGTTTGTGGAGGAACATAAGCTCTTCGATTTTCCGGAGAGTTGCACTTTCAAATTCGGCGAGTCGGTCATTCCCGCTACTGACCCCAGAACGCACCACTTCGAGGAGCTTGCGAGTTTCTCCCGTCTGAGAATGGGTATTTGAAGCAGTATCGCCGAGTTCTTGGAGGAATCTGCTGATGCTGAGCACGGTCTCGTGAGTATGAGTATTGGCGCTATTCATGTCTTTATGGAAAACCTTGATTAAGGCGTTGATGGTGGAAAGGGTGATATCTGTGCGAGTTGTAGTTGAAGCAATGTTAGCGAGAGCGGTGATAGCGGCCTCATTGTCCAAATCAGGTGGGAGAGGAGGGTTGGTCATGGTGAGTGCTGTAGATTGCAGACCTGGGTTGCTGTTTAGCCTGGATATTGCTTGTCTCTGTTCCGTAACCAGAATTTCAATCTCCTTCATCAGGTCCTTCAATGCTTCATGTGCCTCCCTATCATGACCAGCCCATCGCTCTTTCCATTCGTCGATAAGTTTCTGAACGTCTCGAGTTGTCTCCTCGCCCGAATCGACGCCGCGCTTGATATGATTCAAAGCGTTGAGGATTTCGTCACTCTCCACTGCATCCCGTGTAGATTCTGTTCCTGTAGCATCTTGTGCCGAAGGTGAGCGCCTAGTTATAGATGAGCTGAGGGAATTTGTTAGATCTTCCTTCACGCTATCTATCCTAGCTTTAATCCCCTCGAGCAGGGAGAGAACCCTTTCGTCTCCTCCCCCGTCCCTTAGTTCTTCAAGGGAGGACAAAACGGCATCAATTTTAGAACCTCCCTCCCTGTCTCGAAACTCCTCTAGCAGAGAAATGACCTGCGCATTTTCACCTTTCTCCTCCATCTGCTTTAATTCCTCCAGCAAACTAATGATCCTCACATCGCTTTCTCTCTCTTCCCTTTGATATAGGGTCTCTCGGATATTCTGAAGCATAGACAATATCTTCTCGTCCATATCACTGTCTCTCTCTCTTCCAGGGATCACAAGCTCTTTCCCTTTGGTATAATCCCGCTCTTTGAATTCCTCCAGCAAGGATAATATCTTTTCTTCGTTTTCCAGCCTATCTAACTGGGGCTTATTGAGGGTATCCTGGATATCTCTTAAGAGATCGATCACGCGATCCTGTTCGTCTTTCGTGGACATTTCTCTCAAAACCCGCTCAAGAGCTGCCATTTCCAGACCAGATTTCTCGCCCCTAGCCCCGGCTGGGGTTGTGAAGTTATCGCTCGCATAGCTCGAAGCTCGACTGCTCGTAGAAGCACCGGAAGTGATAAGCGGAAGCGAAGAATTAGTGAGTAACCTGTCACTCTCTAGACTGTGAAGGCCATGGACGAGGTCCCGGAGGGATTGACGGATATCTTCATCTCTACTCTTAGTCGCCTCTTTGAGAGAGATGAGGTCAGTGGCATTGTCTTTAGAACGACGAGAAAGATTTGTCATCTCCCTCTGGAGACTATTGGCTATCGACGTAAGCCCGGAGAGCTGTGATGTGATCGTCTCAAGTTCCTGATGTGACAACTTAGGCCCATCATCCCTTTCCCTATCCCGGCTCCGTGATTCCCAGTCACTCTGCCCCCCGTCTCGATCACGAGGAAGAGGAGGGAGGCTATAGTCTTTAAAATCTTTGAGGTCCTTAAGATCTTTGAATTCCTTAAAGTCTTTGAAGTCTTTAGTGGTAGCAAGTGCGCTGGAAGGGATCGTAGCCGACATTGATTCGTGAGATTTGAGGTTACGCAGCGGTGGAAGGAGATTTGGCAGGCGATCGAGGTCTAGAGAGCCGCGGTAACCAGGGGGAGGCGGAGGCGCGGGCGTAGGCCCTTGCTCCCTAGCCGGAAAAGTAGTACTACTCCCAAACAATTCCTTGGGTGTAGGTGTCCCGCTCTTGCTGGGCGAACTCGACCCTCCATTCAAGATGAGGTTACCCATCTCACGAACCGTTGGAGATGGCTGCATGGAATTCATACGCCTGTGAGAAGCCATCACTTGCTGTGCTCTGGTTGGTGATATATTTGGCCCCGAAGGTGATCCTTCTCGATGTGGTGGAGCCTGAGGCGGTCTACGAGTTGGTGATATCTCTCGTGAAATCGGTGTTGGCGATGCTCTATCTGCCGCAATGAATGGATTCTGTAGCGTCCCAACTGCACGAGGCGAGTTTGGAGCTCCAGGATGAGGGTTTAGAGGGAGGGGTGGGGGGTGCCTAGCAGGATCCGACGAGTCCCACCTATTTCCAGAATGCATTAGGATCAATGATTACTGAGGACAAGAGAGTTTATTTTCAAGAGAATTGGCTAATGCAAAGAATTTAGGAGAGGGCAAACACTAACATTGGGGGGACGTGGGTAAGAGCTCGGGAGTCGGAAGCGGATGAAGCGGAAGAGGGAGTTTTGGGGGCAGCAGGTGCTGCAGGCGGCATATTTGTTTAATGTTGTTTTGTTTATCCCACCTAATCACAGAATACCACGTCAGTTAGCGGGATGAGGAAAGTGATTAGCGTGGAATGGAGCTGAAAGGAATTGAAACTCACGACGAAGGTATCCCTCCTTACGCAAAGGAAAACAAGTATTTGGGGAACGAGAGGAAGAGTGGAATATCGAAAGCAAGAGGTGTGGTATTGATGAGGGGAGATGTGGGAGAAGAAAAGAGAGGTAGAGATTAAGACCGAGGGGAACAGGGGAACAGGGGAGGTTATGTTTGCTTCGATGCAGAATTGATCTTGGCTTGATGAGCTGCAGTGCAACAAACGTGTGCATATGGCGAGAGGGCAAACAAGAGATCAGTGCCTAATTAGCCAACCAACCAACACATAAACTCAGCTCTTGGGTGGAGAGTAAACACTAAACACCAGGCCTCATGGGGATTAGATCGTTGCTATGGAAACGATAATCCTATTAATTATGTGTGGCTTGGCGCGGGCCAACACCCCGGCAAATTTTCAGCCTCTTACCCACAAAGGAGGGAAGAAAAAAAGCCAGTTGCGACTGTGACTGCCCTGCAGTAATTCTCCCCACAAATCTCACCTATTGAACTTTGGTTTCTCGAAAACACACCCATCGCCAAACTACAACTACTGCGACAACAATTCACAACACCCCAAGACAAATCCCCCTTTTCCGATCCTCTCACCCCGGTAGGCATACGAAATGAAGTGTACGTACAACCCCCCCGCTGCCATTTTTTTCCGACTCGGAAGCCCGGAGAGGTCGTTTTTCTTGTTAGGTGGTGGTTAGGTGTTGGAGGGAAATGCTAGTGGGGGACTGAAAAAACAAAGGGAAAAAAAATGTGGATTAGGAGGAGCAAAGGGGCACGTTCGGGATCTTATGGGTTATCTGGCTAGCTCGGGATATGTCTCTCCAGCGCAGAGCTGATATTTTGGTATCTTTTAGTCCTTAAAAACGGCAGAGTTGCTATCATCACCCGGGGCAGGTACGCCGGTAAAAAGGTAAGACAATCGAGATATCAACTTTTAAGGTTGTCCGGATGCTAATAAGAAGTTCAGGTTGTCATTGTCAAGGGTTAGTCCGTGCGGTTTCCTCCTTACAACTAAGCAAGTTTCTAATCCATGGGGAACCACAGTAATGGATGATGGCAGCAAGTCCCACCCCTTCGGTCATGCTCTCGTTGCTGGAATGGAGAGATACCCAGCCAAGGTTACCCGCTCGATGTCGAAGAAAAGAGCGGCCAAGCGTTCGAAGGTCAAGCCCTTTATCAAGATTGTCAACTACAATCACCTTATGCCTACTCGCTACACTATTGAGCTCGAGACCTTGAAGGGGGTCATTTCCCAGGACACCTTCAAGGAGCCTTCGCAGAGAGAGGAGGCTAAGAAGACCATTAAAAAGGCATTCGAGGAAAGGTACCAAACTGGCAAGAACAAATGGTTCTTCACTCGTAAGTCATCCCGATAGAAACAAACTCCAGCATACCCAAATTTTACTAATTCCATATTGCACAGCTCTACGGTTTTAAGCGGTTTCTTTGCTCTCTTTTTTTTTCTTCTTCGTGGTGGGCTTATGTGGGTAAACATAAATAAAATCACCCCGGATATTTCTGTACTTGGGGATAAATGGTTGCTCAGGGGCATGTTTCCTTCATAGCATAGTAGCCGTAGGGTTTCCACTAAATAGCCCACCAAAAAGTCCAACTTATTCCTTCCCAAATTCTGATACAATACCTGGTAGCGATCAATGCCTCTAAACACGGGAATGGTGGATGTTTTATAGCTATGCGCGAAACCCGAGTGTGGCACGGGATACTTGACGGTACCGGTACTGTGCTGATACCACTGCCGAAGAGCTCCCAGACCTGCCATGTTCATTGTAGTTTACCGGTAGAAGGTGTCATCGAAGCCAGGCCTGAAATCCACCACTAGGCGAGCATTGACCCACCGTAAACCGTAAGTGGACACCTGAGACTCCAACAATGTCAGATGTGATACCGGGGCCTATCATAATAAGCGCCGGGGCTGGGAAGAAACCGCCTCAACACGCCAAACTCAAACCCATTTTTCTCTCCCCGAATGGGACTTTCGATATCCTATCACATTCCGTCATCTCATTCCCTCCTTTCTTTTGTCCTTCCTCTCAGGATCCTTCCTTTTGTCCTTCTCCTCTCTTGATTACCTTATTCCGCCAACCTGTAGACCTGGTGTCCACAGTGTAGCTCCTCTTCTTCCTCTCCTTCTAACATATAATCGTATACTTTTATTCAATAATCCTTAATAGGTATACGTGCTCAACATCAAGATGTCAGATCCACCAAGCTTAAGTTCTTTTCAAAGCGACAAACCACTCCTAGACCACCTAACCAGTAATCCTCTCCCCCCCTCGCCCTCTCTAGCAACGGCCAAGCAGCTAACAAAACCAGTCGACCTCATCCTCGCAATCCTCAACCATACCTTCCTCAACCCCGTTTTTGCCTGGTTGATACCTCTAGCCTACCGTGCCCAAACCTTCCAATACCACCATCCGCCATTCTACTTATCTGCCGCCTACGCCGCCTTTGTAACGGTCCTGTGGATATCCAAGCAGGTCAACCGCCGTCTAGCCTATGGCGCCAAACGCGAATTTGACTGGATGGAGGAAGTGGTAGTCATCACCGGTGGTGCTAGCGGTCTAGGGCTCTTGATCGCAGAGGTGTACGGTATGAGGGGCGTTACGGTTGCGGTGCTCGACGTGAGAGAGCCAGAGGGCGGCGAGGCACGGAATGTAGAGTTTTATAAGTGTGATGTTGGCGACAGAAAGCAGGTTGAGGCCGTTGCTAAAGATATTGAGAGGGACTTGGGAACACCGACGGTGCTGATCAATAATGCCGCGATTGTCAATGGGAAGAAGATTTTGGATCTTTCGGCGGAGGAGATCGAGACGTATGTTCCCCCCTGTCCTCTCCCGTTTCAAAAGCTCGCAGTCGGGTAAAGATGGTGTGGCGGATAATTGACACGTTGCCTACATCCAGAAACTTCAAAACAAACCTCCTCTCATCGTTCTACACAATCAAGCAATTCCTCCCAGGCATGCTAAAATTAAACCGTGGCTCAATTATCACAATCTCATCCGTTCTCTCCTCTATCGCTCCCGCCCAACTCTCGGACTACGCCGCTTCCAAGGCAGCCCTAAAATCACTCCACTCCTCCCTCACCGCCGAACTCGCCCACCAACCGGGAATCAAGACGCTTCTTGTCACTCCCGGACAGCTCTCAACCCCCCTATTTTACGGCGTTGAGACTCCCAGTAATTTCTTCGCTCCAGTGTTGGAGCCCGTTGACGTTGCCAAGGAGATTATCGCTGCGATTGATGGAGGATTAGGTGGACATATTTCCATGCCAGTATACTCGAGGTGGATTGGGGTCATGGAGGTTTTACCAGCCAGTGTTCAGAAGTTCTTGAGGTGGGCTAGTGGTGCGGATAGGGCTATGGCAGGATTCAAGGGACGGAAGGTATTGGATCAGGAGGAGAAGGAGGCTTTGTAGAGCTTGTGAATATCTCATTTTGCCACGAATTTTGTTGTGGAATAAGTACCATTTTTCTGAGGGATGACGGGATTTCTTCAAGTTTGCAAAGCATGCTTTTGCACCGAGGTTAGGCTCAAATAAATAGAGTAACTTTCACGAACAAATCAATTTTACATTCGGGAGTGTAATTACATCTGTAGGACAAACAAGTCAAAGTAATTTGCCCGCCCGATCATCATCGTCAACCGGTAAAGCTTCTATTCGTCTAATCGACAACCCTCAATCCAGCATAGAAGCCTGGTTGGTATAAAGCACCTCAACCACATCCGACAACTTTTTAATAGTCTCCAACGCAGCATCATAGCTCTTATCCCTCACAACCTCATCAAACACAATCAAGCAACCACTCCCTTGGTCCAATACCCCGGAGAAGACCTTATCTAGAATCATCTGGCTCAACTTGGCTTCCACCTGCGGAGTGCCAAGGCCAACCAACTTGGCAACATGCTCGATCTCCACGCGCGAGAAGGGTTCAATGACCCTGACCAAGTTCTGTTCCAGAAGGGTATCGTATAGTGCGGTGAAGTGAGACCTGATGAATGGGTCGGACCCCAACTCCTCCTTGAAGTCCTCGAGCGCCTTTTCGAACTCGGCCAGGGAGCGGTTCGAATGAGCTCTCGCTACCGCCTTCATAGCCTCGATATCGCGACCGGCGTATTTGATGGCGAGCTTACCAGTCATTATCTGATGGACGTCATCGGTGAGGTTCAACATGATCTTTGAAAGAAGCATGTACTTCAGAGCCGCGATAGCCTTCTTCGTCTCGTCCTGGGCGGAGTACCCATCCAGCGCTTCGATAAAGTACGAAAAGGCCGTGTTGTAGTCCTTGTCCTCTGCGTGGAGAATCCCAGATTGAGTATCCAAACCAGCCTGCATGAGTGGAGGGCAGTAAACGGCATTGGCGGATGTGCGTGCGGAGGTCAGGGAAGCACGGGATTTAGGGATGTTTCGGAGAGCGTGGTAAGCCCGTGACTCGAGGAGTTGGACTTCTACCAAGACCATTTTGTCGTCGAGACGTTTTAGTTCTTTGAGGAGGGAGTTAATGAGTGAGAGGGCTTCGGCGTAGGAGTGTTTTTGTAGGTAGAGTCCTACTAGACGGGTTTCGAGGTTTTGACGAAGGAAAGAACGTCTCTCTTGGATGGCCCATTCGATGCAAGATTTTGTAACGGATATTTGGATGTCGAGGGTATCAGGAATAGTGGTAAAAAGGTCGATTAGCTGGCGGACTAGAGGCAGTTAGCCAAGTTACAAGGTTAGAAAGGAAGGGGAATAAAGCCATCCCTACCAATCTTTGCAGTCTTCGCTTTCGCAAATGAAGACATTATAGATCGACTGGCCTCAATCAACTCTGCAAGTTCCCCCGTTCGTCTTCAAGCAATTAGCACCCGATCAAATTGAAATTCAAGCCTATAACCATCTCCCCCATGCGACCCCCACCATCCGTATCTCCGAAACTAACCTAGCATCCCTATAGATCCCACCCAACGCAACCAACGCCAATTCGTACTCCCTTAGCTCAGCATCGTTCATCCCCGGTGGCTTCGAAATCATCTCCTTATAGATGGCCTCTGCCTTTGCAGGATCCCCCTTCTGAATTTCTTGAGCTTCCTCCAGCCGACCCATAGCGAAGGATTTCTGATTTCGTTATCTGGGGAGTGTAGGGGGATGAATTAGGGATGGATGGATTTGGCGTGTTGGAGGATGGAGGTAGTTGTTTGGTTGATGTTGAGTCGTCGCTCAGGTCGACTTTTGGTCTTGGTCGAGCTTTGGTATCTGAATGCTGCCAAGACTACCTTAGTAATCGTTCGAAGTCAATGAGAGGGGCAACGGGAAAAGCACTCTACCCCTAAGGGAGTTGTGTGGGGGATGAGGGGAAACCCGTTTACGATGAGTGCTAGGAAGTCCTTACAGGCAGTAATGCGAGCACCTTTGTTCCCTGTGAGAAGTTCTCGGCTATGAAACGCGAGAGAACCCCCAATGCTCCGCCTTCGTTCGCCAAGGTAAAATGCTCCTATGAAATTTAATATCAAAATTCAATAGATTGCTTGAATGTTAACGAATTCCTAGGACTTCCGCGCTGTTGGCACTGCTCGTATGAGACTAAGCACCCAGAAAGAAAAAGCAAAGCCACCACCAGACCATATCGGCCATATACAGAGCCCCTCCCTGTAGCATCCTCACTTTAATACTGATTTGGGCTTTTGCTCCGCAACCTGCCGGTCGAATACCGATACCGCACTAAACCCTAGGTCTTGCCAGTGCGAGTATGCCTAAAGTAATACAGAGAAGAAAAATTCTCTGACGTGGATAGCCTCCGGAATCACAAACAATTTTGGAGCCAAATGCTGTATCGTGCCACGATCTCTCGCTACACAAATTCCCAAATTACCGCCAAAAGTAAATACCGGTAGATGCCCCAGATGAGGGATCGTCTGTTTTCGTAGCAATCGGCAAAACAAGGGTTTAATTCCATGGGCAAGTGCAAATATTAAGTTATCATTCACTAAGCATTTTTTTTTTCAAAATAGCCTATTCTCCCCAGTTCTACCAGGTCATTCCTGCACCGAGAGTTGAGCCCTGGGGAGGCCTAATTAACACCTGTGGTGTCGTTTGCCAAGAATACTCGTCTTAACTTGTAGACGACTTCACAAGCCACTCTAGCTCAGGCACCCTAGACTACTCGAGTCTAGAGATACCAAAATCTCCCATGCACGACTGCGAGGGGGATAGATTCCCAGGACTTCAACCTCAGGGCAGTTGCTGAAATACTCTCTCACCGGAGCACAGACAAAGAGGTGTCAGCGCCTTGCCTAGCCTTAGCCCAGAGATAGCCCGCCATCTGAAATCCACCTTGTCCGCCTTGAGGTCAGCACCAAAGTAATGGAAAACCCGTTTTTAAAAGAGCTCACAAAACACTTGAATAATACTAGCCCAGGTTTTGGACAGTCACCCTAGGATTTATATATATATTACCTTACAAGAGAAAGGTCAAAATGGAGACAATCCCTGTATGAGTAAATTGCCCGTAGTGGGCGAGAGAATCCAGCCAGGAAAATGAAACATTGAAGTTGCCGGCGATATTCCCTATAATTCTCTCATGCTATAAATTCGGAATAATATCATGTTTGAGCTCTTAGGTGAAGCATTTAGAATCAATAGACAGATATAAATATTTTTTTTCCTACCCCGCTTTCCCATGGTATTAATAGGTAACGTTATAGCCTTAGCATTCATCATATTCCACGAGCTTTTCGTGAGTATCTATTACAAGGACATAAGTTATTCCTGCACGTGTATTAAGCATAATACACTGTCCTACTTAGACACCGTATAAGGAAACCCCCCAAGGAGGAGTGAGGCAAATAATTTCAACTCAGCTCGTGTCGCTTTTTAAACTATGATACTAAGCCAAACTCTTCGTGATTTGTGCATTCCCTAGGGTAAACCAACCTCAAGGTTCTTCTATGGTGCTCTTCTGGAGCGTCTTTAAACCAATCTATCACTTTTATAATAATTATAGCACCTTCCTTTATAGCTCCTTATTCTTTTTGGTCCAAGATTTCACGCTAGGTATTTTTTTCTAAAAAAAAAAGACACTTTGTTCCTCCCGCTTCAGCTACGAAATGAAAATATAGTTTTTAAGTTAGCCCTTTTGTATACTAAGCACTAAAAGCTTTTCTCGGCAGAAACAAAAAAAAAAAAGAGGAATATACACCGAGCATTACTAAGAGAGGAAACTGCAACGCCCACGATAGCACATTTATCCCCCCTTCGAATTTTTACGGTATGACACCCTACCTAAAACAACCCTTTCAGCCATACCGCAATGAAACATACGAGCCCGTAATATCGTTCATCTACTGGTATTCGCGCTGCCCAGGGGCATCGGCCTCCGAACTCCCTCCCCCACCTAGGAAACAAATGAAAAATGGGAAACAACCAAAAACACCAGCACGCAAACGATACGATGCTCGAGTGGAGACTTCACAAGCACAGCATATAACACAGTAATCAATTAAATCCCCTCCCTCCCACCAATATCACGTCACATCACGTGACGTATCGCCCGCACGGTCGGCCTCCGAAAGTGCAGCTCTTGTTTGCAGTAAATTAAGTTCCCTCCTACCCTGTCCATCCAATCAGCCAAAACCCGCCAAGACTCACGTAATCTCACTCGCCCACTGCCGCGATTGGACAGACTGGGGTGACACAAGCTTGATTCGGTGCATCCGTACGGTAGTCTGTGCGAGGTGAAGCGGCAGAGCCTCGCATACCGCTTTTGTGGCAATGCAGCGAGAGACCTCGTATTCATGAGGTTGACGGTGATTTGGTGGCTCGATTTGTGTCGCATGAGGGGAGGCATGGGGACTGGATCGTCGGTTGATCGTCGCGAGGCTGACTGCCATAGTTACCGTATGGTAGGTTTACCTGACGGTTATCCCTGCCGCTATTCAAACAGATTCCCCGCCTTCCTAATCCGGGCGTGGCCCAGTGACTTTGCCTAACAAAATCATGAGATATCAAGTGTTTTTTTTTTTTTTGAAGAAAGTTTGCCTTACCACAGCCTCGAGTTACCGTGCACAGGGAATCTGCATATCACATCAGTCAATGGGATAGTGGCATGACAGCACCGCATAGTGGTAGCATTAAGATCACTGCGGAGATCGTGATGGGGATATAAACTGTCGCGAATCCCAGGTCTAAGAGTTGGTTATTCCACTCCATCAAGGATAAAGTACAATACCCTACAGATACCAAAACCTCAATTTACCCAAACCAAGGAATGGAATTCCAATCTCCCGCCACAAAAACCTACCTAATACACACGCACAAAGAGTCCACAGAATACCAATTCACCTCATCTGACCCGGCCAGTCCGATAACACACTACTACATCCTCGGCCCGCCAAAATACCAACCGGACCCGCACCATAAGAAATGGCAAGGGATAATCCACTCGGGGGGGAATCCGAAGACCCACACGCTAGCCGAGTCGCCGATAACGGGGCGGATGACGCGTGCGACGTGGTGGAAGAAGATATACATCGAGACGGGCGGCGCTATCCAGCGCGAGGTGAAGACCGACGAGAAAGCTATTAAGGTGAAGAGTGTGAAGAAGTCGAACAAAGTGCGCAAGGCATTCTGCATGCGGCCAAAGGCGCTGGAGTGGACTGCTGAGGATGAGAGTGCACTGCAAGGCGTCGGGGTTGGGGAGGGCGAAGGGGAGAGGGAGAGTGTGGTCATGATTCATACGGGACATAGAAAGTACGAGTTTGAGGTTGCCGGAGTGAAGTACCGATGGACCGGGACGAAGATGCATTCTGGATGGTTTGTGAGAGGGACTAAGCTCAATGGGTTTGCCTACAGCGTTAAGGTATTGTATCCCTGTGCACTTTGGGAGATTGATAGTGATGATGCTAATGGGATATCAGCTTGTCCGACTGGAAGACAAGAAACTCATCGCCTCTTATCAGAAAAGGTTTCACTGCTGTGGAAGCTTGACCGGGTATCTGCATTTTTATACCGACGAGAAGAGTGAGATCTTGCCCGAGACGGTGATCGTGCATACTGCTTTCGGGATGATACGTGCTGAGAAGCAGAAGAGAGATACTGTGTGGGAGATTTTGGGGGAGATTGCGGAGAATGCCGGTGGTTAGGCATTTTTTGGTTACTTTTCGGATGCGGATACCGAAGTATGGATGGGTGCTTAATCGTTGTGGCGATTTTGGCTTTTGCATGTGTATTGGGCTGGTGTGGCTGTTTCCCTCTAATGACTGCGATGGGTTTGTTTTCGCTTCTTTTTTAGATCTGCTTTTGTCTCGGGCAGAGATCAGATGCACTTGTTCTTTTTCCTGCTGTGTTTAGTGTGGCTTGTAGTAGTTGCTTTGGGGCTTACAGTACGTTGCCTTACGGCTTGCCCCCTAAGGGGATGGGATTTGTCTTAATTTAATGGGTATTGATTGCGCTCGTCTGGGGACTAATTGCTATCTCTGAAAACTCAGGAATTTCCCGGCTCTTAGTTATTCTCTTGGATAATATACTGCACCTAAAGCAATTTCCAAAACTAGTTGTGATATCGAGAGATCACCTAGTGTGTTCTGAGGTGCCAGTGGCGGGGCGGCCCAGGCCCGTAAACCCCAGCTTCTATGACCAGTTAGAGTCTTGTGTTTGTGTCGCGCATTATATAACAGACAAAACAACAACTCCTAGAACCCTACATTGTTCAGGTGTCCCTCTCATTCTCGCAGTAGGACTTGTAGCATATCATAGGGATCCTTTGTAAGAAAGCCGCTAATATAACTCTCATATCATATTCTCTACTACTACCCGTACCGAAGTACAAAGGTTGTTGAGTGCGCCGGATACACCGGCAGCAACAGAAGGCAACACAGAACCGCATTGCAACATGCAGTAGAGGTATTAGTAGATACATAAATTCATACAACCTTTCCTGTTCATGCAGCACGCCACGCTATGACCAGCAAAACATCAAACCCAGAAGCAAGCCCAACACCATTTCTCGAACCCAATATCCTTTAGTGATCATTACATATAGCCATATCCCGCACTGTACACACAAACATTGCAAATGCCCCTCTAGACCACTACATGGCGCCGATCTAATCATCATCCTCCTCCTTTATTGTAGCCCTAACATCCTCTCCAGGGTTCTCAAGTCTAATCCTCCTCTCAGCTCTAGGGGTTATAGAAGCGTACCACCTAGGCGCCTTGGAGCTCGCGCTGTTGTCGCGTTTCGGAGTGCACAAGTTGCAGGTGACCTCTCGTACTTTCGCCGTAAGGCCGCTTATCGGGGTCGATGGCAACGAATCGTCCTCTGGAGTGCTTTGTAGTGTGGACTCATTCTTCCGCCCCACAGGCGAAGTATATCCTGGCGGAGCTCGCTCGGCAGACATCGTCCTAGAACTGTCATCCCCGCTTTCGAAATCCGCCTCTCCCTCCGGTGCCATAGTGCCTGTAGACACAGGTGATACCTTGGCTTCTGGCTTCTGGGTAGTCCGGTCGCAGCAGTTGCTACATCTTTGGCCGATCACCACGTCCGCAAATGCATTCATCATTTGTGCCGCCGCGAAAGATCCACGTTCAAGTTTGTCTAAGAGGGCAAATAACACCTTTAAGTTGTTGAAGTCCGGTATGGTGCCTTCTTCCTCGGGGGTCCCGGCTGGGGTTTCGGAGTGTCGGGAAGGAGGCGGGGACATGAAGGTTGTCGAAAACATGGGTGAGGAAGATATTGGCGGTGTTGTTTTGCGGGGCGTCTTGGATCGTTTCCTTATTGGATTCTTTTCTCCTGCCAGAGCATCAGAGATTTTTGTTTTAGATTCATCAGAATGTGGAGTCTCCAGCCGAGCCTCCTCCCTCTTCCATTTCGTAATTCCACCACTACCGCCACTGCCACCGCCGCCACCATCACCGTCACCACCCAGAACCACCCCATATAGGCTCCGTATGAAAAGTCCAAGCTCCTCCACCCCCCTCTCCCCTTCAAACGGGAAATATGGGCTGTCAGCCAACCTCCCGCTCTTAAACCCTCCGCCGCCGAATAGCGTCGGTTCAAGAATTCCTGCTTCATAATTAACCGCCCAGTTGTTCTCCTCGTTTTTCTCTTTCTGGCCCAGCTTGCCCGCCCCTCCGCTGACTAGCCGTTCAACGGTAAAAAATAGCTTCTGTAAGATGAGCCCGATCTCCGCGGGGCACGCACATTTGCGACATGGGGCTCTCAGAGGTGTGAATTCGCGGGATTGGTAAACTCTGATCGTTGCTAGGGGTAAGAGGGAAAGCGGATAGTGATAAGGAGCGGTTGAGTGGGAGGGGGAATGAGAAATGTGTGGGGAGTACTTGTTGGTAGGGTAGTAAGTGATAAGGGGTTTCGTTCTTGAGGGGCAATGACGTTTTGGTGGCGGTGAATCAGACATTTGGTGGATACCGGCCGTGAGAAGGGAGGAGAGGGGAATGGGTCTAATAGAAAGGTTAAGTTGCGTTTGACTTGATGGCTGGTCGTCTGACCTGAACTGGTGTTCACGGCTGTGATCGACGCGGGTAAGATCGCGCCAGGATCCCCGGCAAAACGTGTGGTTCAGCACGGGCGCCTAGTGGGTAGGCCTAAGATGCAAGTGCAGGTACCTTACTGTAAATTATTTGTGGCTGGCGGTCCAACTTATTCCCGGACCGTATGTTATCATGACCCCGTTATCATAGTACGGTATTATAAGCTTAAATTTTAATGGTACTTGTATTCCACATCAAAACGAGTCTACGATAACAAGGATGCTCAAACATAATTGCTTACCGTACCATACATCCTTGCCTTAGAGTGTTCTTGCTTTACTAGGTAGGAATCCATGTTAGGGCAGCGTAGGTTTCTAGTATCTTGGATTCCCTCCTGTCCCCCCTATCAGCTACTCGGATACCAAGGTTGATCTGTGAACATTCTCAATGGGTCCTCGAGTAGTTTTCTCTGGTACGTAACTAGGGCTGATCAATTGCAACACAGAATTTCCGAAAACACTTTGTTATTTTTTGTTTGCCGACAGGGGTACGATGCTAATTGATCGACCCCTCCACCCGAGAACTGGTATTTGTATGTATATCCCACAGGTAGTTCTCAGCCCAAGTATCAGGTTACAGTGCCTCATTTACAATCGTGAAGCTTGACCAGAATGTGGGCTCTTAACGAAGAGGCATGTGCGCACTGGGTTCCAAAATTAGAGTGGCTATCCATTACTCGGGGTCATAAATTACCTAAGTTATCAAATTCATCCACGGCTGCCCGACCCCTCACCAATGTCATTATGTATGATACTAGTACCTGAAGTATGAACTTGGCGACAGAAGGAACCCCACCTACAAAATGTGCAAATCCAGCCAACCACCACAAAGGAGCACAACAAATCCAGCCCCTCAAACATGAAAGAGAACAGAATCTAGGATATAAAATTCCTAATGCTTTTTTTGTTCTCCTGAACACTAGCAGTAGATGAATGAAGTTCGCTGGAATAGCAACCATGCAGAAATCGCCTGCAAGTCGCCAGTCTTGACAATCTTTTGAGGCTTTTCCTCTAGAGCCTCGGCGCCCAGATTCCTTAGAATAGCCCCTGCAACCTGGCATTCAATTACATGCCCTCCTGTCAAATTGCGCTACCCAAAAAAATCGCCGGACTTTTTCCTTATACTCGAGCAGTGGTGAGTGTTTGAGTACCGATGCGCACCTGTTGAGAATGGGTATTTTGGGTGGAAGACCTGGGGTGTTGTAGACCTGCCCATGTTTTTTTATATAAAAACAACTAGCCACCTCTATTTGCATCTAACATTTGCACACTGCGCATGTATGATACAACTACCGTATGGTAGCGCTTGAATTCTCTCAAATGAGGGAGGAGGGAGTCTAGTCTTGTTTTATGCTGTTAGGTAAGCACTGCATTCTGAGTGCTAGAAATGCCGACCCCGAAAATGGAGCTCACACGCCGTTCATCTGGCTGCCTTTCCTTTTATTCTAGCTTCCCCACTTGCCAAATCCTCACTTTAAAACCAGAGCTTCCCTATCACTTAATACCCAGCCCATTGCACAACCGCTGCCCCAATTATTGCTAGCTCGGTTAGTTCATAAATCCCCGGATGTCTTTTCTAGATTTACCCAACAAAATTATCCTCCTTATATCCAGAAAGCAGAGCCCATGCGAATTGGACTCTCTTCCCAGAGTGAGCCGCTTTCTCGCAGGCCTTCTCGCTCCTGCGCTCCTTGATTCTGCGTTCCTTGGTCGCCTCAGTGGATACGGGAAGAGGGCATTATATTCAGCAGCGAAATACAGAAACAACGTTGGAGTCCTGCACCGCGCGGTAAGAACAGAAAGCGTAGATGCTATCGTCACTTTATTACAGGCGGTATAGATCCGGTGGCTCAGAACCTCCAAGGCCAGACAGCATTATTTTCTGCAACGTTGTATGGAAGAGTGGAAAATGTCCGTGTATTGCTTGATGATTGCAGAGTGGATGTCAATTTAGAAGACACCAAGAGATGCACGCCTTTGCGAGAGGCGGTGAGCCATGGGCGGAGGAGTGTAGTCCAACTCCTGCTCGACCGGGGAGCCAAAATTGGTTCAAACCCTCGCCATACTCCCCTCCTAGCCCTGGCTGTCAAATCGCAAAGCCAGCCCGTTATCCGTCTTCTGCTCAATGACTCTCGAGTCAAAGTTAATGAATCAGGTCCGACCCAACGAACACCGTTACATACAGCAGCAAGCCTTAGAGACCCTCTTCCATCAAAGATCCTCTTAGAGGAGGGAAAAGCCGACATCAATCTTCGTGACTTTGAGTATAACACACCTCTGCATGTGGCTTGTTTATCCAGGGCACCGGCGGTGGTAGCCCTTCTACTAGATAACCCAAGGGCGATCATCAACGCGCTCAACATTCAAGGGCTGACACCACTACATCATGCGATTCGTGGGGGGGACGAGGAGACAACACTGCTTCTCTTGAACGACATGAGAATTGACCTTACGACCGGCAGACGTAGGGCGCAGCCGCACATACACAACTCAATCCCCGGCAGAAGCCAGAAGACAGTGCATATGCTACTACGCCACGGAGTTGATCCCAACCTAAAAGAATCACCCTCAGGATTGAGTCCCTTGTCGCTCGCAATCCTCCGGGGGGAGGCGCAAATCTTCTGCGGTCTCCTAGCGGACTACAGAATCAACCTTAACCAGCCAGACCGCGGGGGGGACGCCCCATTGCACTAGGCCGTGAGCCTAAACCGCAAGACAATGCTTACCTACCTGGTCCAAGAGCGCCGAGTGCACTGGAACTCGTTGAGACCCTCCTTGGACATGCGACAATCGATGTCAACCTCGGTGGGCCCTCTGAGAAGACACCCCTGCATATAGTCGTCAGCGAGGGCCATGCAATGACCGTGTGCACCCTGCTGAAACATCATCTAATCGATCGCTCTTGCAAGGATAATAAATCCCGAACGCCCCTATCGATAGCGATAATGTTGGGCAATAGAGAGATCATTCAAGTGCTCGGACCACATATCACCCACCACGACCAATGCGATCCTCTCGCCACAACCAATACGATACCGTTTTACACAGCTCAAGTTTATTCTGCAGAAGATCTTCTGGAACCTTTAGAATCGACTAGGATGCGTTGGCCATCACCGGAGCGTTGGTCATCACCGGAGTTGGATACTGCCCTACAGTCGCTGGAGTTCTAGTTGCCGACAGGCTCTACTCGGCTAAGAGGTCTCCGCTTGACGAACCTCTTTTCATCGGATGTCCTAACGCGTTGGCCATCTCCGGTGTCGGATGCGTTCACGGCGGGACTGGTAGAGAGTTCCACCCTCGACGACGAGCCAAACGATGACGACCCGTCATGGTAGCAGCAGCCGCTTCCACACCAGATCTTTGATTCGAGAGTGTGCGCTGGGTGAGCTAGTCGCCCTGTTCACACCATCGTTTTCGCACGCAAGCCAAACCTAAAACTGATAATTCTACCCATTTTTGTTGTTTTAGAGGCGAAAAAAGGCTCTTTTTGGCCAAACCATCAAGGTGCGAACGGCTTGACGGGTGTGCGTCACCTAGGTGGTATTAGCGGCACGGATTTGCTGGCTGTGGAGCCTGCCAGACTACCCGCATTGCTGACTGGTCTGGGGGCTCCTTGGACTGTGACTAGGGTTGATGAGAGGAGGGCAGAGGATGTGCAAGGGGAAGTGGGTACGTGGGCTAGAAGGGAAGTGATAGACATAAGATAGGAAGAGCGGGGTTTCTTTGTTCGGGGGTTTTGCTGATTTCGTCTCGGCTTTTTTTTCCCTCTCAATTTTCTTTTATTAAATTCTCATGTTTTTTTTTTTATCCCCTTCCCTCTGTAGAGGGGTGTGTCATGTCCAAAGTATCGTAGCGGAAGTGTGTTTAACTTGAGATGAGTGGACTCGTATCGTTGATCATAGATGGCCTTCAATGAGTATAAGCATGACCGTCCTAACGCATATAGCAAGAGAAAAATATAGGAAAATCACACTCTTTACCGCCAGTTTATACCTCCCTATGTCTCGGTCTTTACTTTCTCTCTTCGACCTCTACTCCTCACACGGGGCCTCCTAGCCCATAATAGATGATCCTTGGGCGATCTCTTATCGACCTAAACAATTAACACTGCCCGATCTCTTCGTTGCGAGGGCTGGTTGCCATGTATCGTTGGTTGCGTTGGGTGGGCTCGTAAGTCCGCAGTGCTGACAGTATCCATAGCTCGGTCTACCTCGGAGGGGTCTCGTAATGGGGGCAGTTGACGTATGGACTGCATTTTGTAATTTATAATGGACTTATTGTATATTACCGTATCGTAGGCTTCGGCATCTCAACTTAAGATACTACGGTATTCGAATTCTGTAAGTTAGATCCGAGATTTAGATTGTAGTGCGAGTGATTACTGGTGACTCCACCGCCAAACTGTAAAAGGAGGAAAGACTGCTTGTCCTAGAGAATAGCGCTTGAAGTTTTAATGTAAAATATAAAAAATCTCTGATAATATAATATGCATTACCAAATTCGGGAGCCATTTCGTACTTACCCATAAAAACGATTGAACATCACGATATTGGACGTTGGGATACCCTCCGCTAGTAAGCTCTGTAACACTTCCCCTGCCTCCAATAACTGAGCATGTTCTGATATAATACCGTAGTAACAAAAAAAGTTTTTATATGATTTACTAGAAAAGCACGAACGGTAAGTATTAATTGATCCTTATGGCACCGTGAATAATACGAGAGAACCAGGAAACTGCCATCGTCTCTGTCTGTCTTGCTAGGTTGAAAGCAAGAGACTTCATGGAGTCGCCACAAATTGAATTAGAATTGCTCACTATTTGCCAGTAATCTACTGTATTAAGAGGAGTTTGCCATTGCTGGACTACAGTACCTGCTGGTGGCCAATTACCCTTTGATAAGTGGGCTATGATAAGAGTAGTTTTATTTATCTCTACGGAGGGCTCCAAGTTAGTCTTTTTCACCGTGACAACCCACCAGGCTAATCCAGAGGGGGGAGATTCTGGATGAGGCCACCCGCCGCACGGGGTTAGTTTTGGTGAATATCATGTATGGGTCTTCTGTTAGTACTGGGTGCACAGGTATGGTGAGTGAAAATAAGAATGGATGGGGAAGCTCATGTTAGAAGAGAAATCGGAATCACCTCATAACCTCAAATAGTCGTACCGGGTGCTATATTGTTGGAATTGCCCTGCGTGGTGTCTTTTATGTTTTATTATGTCCTCCAGTGTGCCAAACGGCCAACCCTTCGCTGTGTTCTTCGCACGTTTTCCGGAGGGGGGGAAATTTTGGACTACCTAGCGCACGGTTCGATTATTTGAGATTATACGGCAAGGTGTTAAAACTTGTACTCTTCATTACTCTCTAAAAGCAAAACATACCTGCTCGGCCATACCCCTCCTCCGAAATAAAGAGAAGAAGGAAAAAGACAAAAGCTAGCAATATATTACACTTTCAGAAAATCATGACACTACTATGGCACTCCTCCGGCGCGCCTTGGTAGGTAAAAACCACTTCATATAACTCATCAGAATAGCTTTGTTATCTCTACTCAACCCTAAAGTTCCTATAAAACAAGGAACAATCAGAGAAGAGTTCTTATGAGTTGTTTAAGCATCTCATCATTTGAGTTGGAATTCCCTCAGTTCCCACATGGACCTTGCTACTGAATGTGAACTACCAATTACCAGTATAG
>Ga0307507_10002162_pt1 | contig 42194 bp, 8 predicted proteins | sample 7_EM_MG_FD_207223 | JGI IMG/M metagenome (GOLD analysis project Ga0307507, IMG submission 207223) | Populus trichocarpa ectomycorrhiza microbial communities from riparian zone in the Pacific Northwest, United States - 7_EM | ecosystem: Host-associated > Plants > Roots > Unclassified | place... | reverse complement strand
AGGTGACTGTATAACATTGACAAACGATGTCGTGTGAGGATCTATGTACAGAGGTGAGGCGGTATATATACGTGTCGCTCAGGGGTCAGGTCCGTGCTCATGCATACGCGTAGCCACAACAACGCGTTAGGTCAGTGCCGTGACAGTCTAGAATGTTACTGCTAAATAATTTAATATTATAACTACTTTATATATAAAATAAGTTACACCGCTTAATAAACATTGGAAAAGTCCTTTAGACTATAAAATTAACTTTTTAATAAAAAAGGTTAGCTTGCGGATATATATATATCCACTAATTAATTCTAACTATAGTTTAAGCTTACTAAGGTAATCCTTAGGTAGGCGGTAACCGCTTAAGTCAATTTTCTCTACCGCTTACTCTATCTACCTAAAAACTGAGTAACTATAGGACAAGAAGTACTTAGACTACCCAAATATGATAAAAATATAATATCCGACTATCTTAAACCTTTTAACCATTGGGCCGCGACCCTTAATATATCTAGTTTGCTTAAAGTTATACTATAAGCGCTGTATAGCTTATACAAGCTAGCGAAAGACAGACTTAGCCTTACTATTATACTAATTAAGCCGTATAGAAGCCACAATATAAGTTATAAAGAGATGTTTAATCGGAGTAATACTTTTTAAGAAATTGATCAACTTATACATATATTTAATAGCGATTATACTTACCTTAACGTTATAATCCTTAACGTACGGCCACTAGTTAGTAAGAAGATAAGAAAAGACCTTAATAGGCTAGGAAAGGAGCTTAGGGTAAGCGAAGCTTATAAAGTATTTAAAGAGGTTTTACTACTTAAGAAGCTAGATATTATCTTAGCTCTCTAGTATTAGACAAAGGATATAAAATCTCCAATTATTAGAAGTCTATGTGGGTTTATATATAAAACATAGATGCTAGATATAATATAATTATAAGGCCATAAGACTCTTATTTTTCGCGAATTTTACCTAAGCGCATATCTCTGAAACAATTATAGTGCAAATTTAGACTAGTTGGAAATTAATAGTCTTAGGGAGGGCCTGTATCACTACTTTTAATCTATATTTCTTGTACTATAGGGTGGATAAGTAGGTTAATAGAATAATTATAGCACGCCGGAAAGACTATAGGGTTGGCTATACTCAATAATTACAAAAGAGTAAGGGCTTAGTAAAGAAGACGTAAAGGATATACTACTAAACTATCTCTTTAAAAGCACCAATTTTATAAAAGTACCCTTCTTTTATATATATTTTACTAAAGTCTTATAATTACAAGTCCCTAATATATAATTAGCCCTTAGTAATAAGATAAGCATTAATATAAAGCTAAAATATCTTGTAAAGCTCTATTATAGATATAAATATCTACTAGTATATAGAAACGATATTATAATATAGGAACTAGTTAATAAAATTAATGCACTATTAATAGATTAGAGTCTGCTTTAGGGAAATATTTATTTCTTAAATTAGTAGCAATCTTATTAAATAAGCTGGCGGGCTTACTAATAAATACTCTTAGACTAGAGTTTTACACATATTCTTATAGATATAGTTAGTACGTTTTTACTAGACTAATTAGTTCCCTAAGTAAGCTTAGCCTTAAATAATATAATAGTAGAGAAGAATTACAGACTTAACATATTATATTTAGCTACTTTAGGGTACCTAAGTTTATCAATACCTGCTTAAGGAGAGATTTAATATAGGTATATAGCTGTTAATACTCCCTTAGCCACCGGTTCCTACCTTAAAACACTACTTTACGTAGCTTTTGTATATAAGGGATTAACAGCCTATAGTAAGCGGTAAAATTCAAGATTACTTCTTTATAAAACTTATCTTCCTTATATACTATACTAGTCTTAATCTTCGCAAGTTTGTTTATGGCCTTATAATTCTAAAAGTTATACTCCGTCTTACTCTTTAAAAAACCTAGCGTATTCTAATAGATATAAATCTAGAACAGTACCTAGAAGAATAACTCTAGATTATGCATAAAACTATAATCTTTATTACCGTAAAGTGTACTAATTGCTATAAATACTTTGGTGCTGGTCTTACTTAATACCTTAGAAGCCTTTTGCCGGTCTAATCTAATAGCTAGGTCAGTGCGGTTTAAAATAAAATCTTATTTAATAAGATTAATAAATAATTTTATTTTCGTATTTGTCATTATTTTTATTAATTGGCTGAAAAAATAAAATCTCTTAGCATACCCCGCTCTACCTATCTAATATTAAAAATTCCATCAACTAAGTTACCATTTTAATTTTATCTTTTATTGTATAGTATCATGGCTTTTAAAGCAGAGTTATCTATTTTCTTATCTACTCTTAAATCTACTAAGGTTGAAGGACTAGAAGCTAGTGTATACGGGCTATTAAATATCTCTCTCTATAAGCACACTTAGCTGCCATATAACTATAAACTAGAAAGATACAAGAAGAATAAGATCTATTACTATAAATACTATATAGATCTACTATATGGCGGAAAATCCATAACAAACCTTTAAAATTACCTTAAAAGCAAGCATTAAATTGATTATCTAGTTAACGGCCTAGGCATTTATATAACAGTAAAGACGCGGCTTAAGGAGTTATATAAGAGGCTCTCAGCTACTAATTAAGGAGAAGAAATTAACTAGATTATACTCCGTAAAGTCCTTAATAAGGAGCTTGTTTACAAGGCTCTTATTTTATTAATTATTATATAATGTCTTCCATTCCAAATAGTTAAGTAGCCAGAGTTCTATATACTTGTCATATTCTTAATCCTTAGGTGGACAATATTATTATAACAGCTTATTCTAAAGTTAGTAAACTAATTAACACCTCCTAGCTCTCCTAAAAGGATATTATATAAGACAAGCTTTAGGCAGCAATATTAAGTATTTATATCTTGCTTAATATCTGGATATCTTTAAATAAGCATTTTCTTCTTATAATCTGCGCGTACTTTACTTAGTAGAATAAGCAGAAGCTTTTAAGGGCGCTTCTTGCTCTTTATATAGTATAATCTTATAGCAGTAAGGATTAATTTAGAGTTCTTCTTCCTATCTTGCAGGACTTTAGAGTCGTACAACAGATTAGTGCAATTGTTTATAATAATGCTTCTATAAATAATACTCTTTGTTATATAGTAGGTGCCTACTTAAATAAAGAGGAGAAGATTAACTGGAATCCTATTTACTAATATATCCGCTGCAATAGCTATATTGTTAACCTTACTATACAGGCTTTTCTCTTTAAGGACGTTATTAGTACTGAGTAAATCCAGTTATATAAAGTAGAAGATAAAAGCGGAGATAAAATTAGCGAAGTATATCTAGCTATTTGGAGGGATATGTTTCGTTATATAGGTGTCCTTAACAAGCTTCACAATATTATTATCTATACACGAAGTTCTATAGGTTATATAAAAGATATTAAGGCTTTTACTAGAAGAAGAATTCCTCTTAATAATTATATAAGATGGAATAGCTAGTTCTATATGCTTAATATTACGCTCTAGAAGGATAGCGCGATTTATAAGTATTAGAGGAAGCATTAGGACACCCTTAAAGACAATAAGTTAACCAACTTAGACTGGGATATGCTTTACATAATATATAAGTTTCTCTAAATATTTTATAAAGTTACCCTTAGAACGCAAGGACATTAAGTAACAATTAATGGTGTGCTAACTTTAATAGATACTCTTATTTAACACTTTAAAAATAGCCTTATATAACTTTTATTCCCCTTATCTTAGAAATCTATTAATCTTATAATAGGAATACTATAAAGCTAATAAGGATTTCTGTAAGCGTATCTATATAGGCTGGTAAGTATTTAATAAGTATTACCTTAAGTTGGACAATTCCCCCTTATACGCTGTTGTAATTATTCTTTACCTAAGTCGTTATATAAAGTATATTAAGTCAAACTGGGAAAAGAAATGGTAGAAGCCCATGCTTAATAGGGTTAAGGCTCTCTAGGAGATAAAGTATAGAGGAGATAGTCCTTCTACCCCTAATATTACTATATTATATAATAAGCTTCTAAAGCCAAAAGAGAATACAGACTATCTTAATAAGATTCTTAAGGACCTTTACCTTTTTGCTTGGCCACAAAGCCAGAATAAATACAAGAATTATATTGCTGAGCCACTATATCCAATTTTAGGGATATTAGCTCTTAATTAGTGGTGCTAGGATTAGCAACAACAACGATAGCTAAGGCTCTTATTAATGGCGATTAATATTCTATTAATACTAGTAATAAGTAATAAACTAAAGAGAGTTTTCTTAGGAGCACGTTATACAATATCTTAGGAGAGGATGCAGCTTAGAGTAGAAAATATTAAGAAGGTAGAGTGCTCTAAGAATTGGTTACGGAGTGGAATCTTAAGTAAATAAAAGGGTTTGAAAATTTAATTTCCGAAATTAGGGGTTTATTTTTAGCCTATATTTTATTTTATTCGCTAAAAAATAAAATCCTAGTCAATGCCAATAATTTTATTTCTTCTAATTGGCTAATTTTAAACCACGCTGAGCTAGGTTAAGGTTAAGTTAAAAACCATTGTCCTTTGCTATCTTTAGCATAATATTCCTAATAGATATATTATAGTAGAGGATCTTCGCATCTAGCAATAACTTATATCCTAGTAAATTGGCTATATCCTAGATAAAATACCTTATATATTACTTACTTTTTATACCTTTAAGTAATCCCGTTAGTACAGCCTATAGAAAACTCGCCTTATAAATACTCTTCTTAATATCTTATATAATTAGCCGGTAATAAACGCGGTTATATTACTGTTAAGCATCCTATTTAACTAGGGAGTCCAAATATAATCGTTTAAAAGGCGGCATTAATATCTATATATAGCTCAACGATCTCTTTTACATAATGGTTCTACTTATACTTCTACTCCTACCCTTACCTAGGCATAAACTACTAAATATAGCTAGGCTGGTAATGGCCTTAGTAAGCGTAGGCCGTTATTATTAAAACGGATTCCTCTCGCTGGTGTTATATAGCCCCTTTTATACATTATAGTAAACATTGTCTATCTCGCCCCTAGTGTGACGGTGCTAGAGCGCGTTACCTACTACTTGCTGTTTCCTAGGCAATTTGCGGCAACTTGCGGCAATTTACCATTTCCTAGGCAATCTGCTAAATTCTGCCATATTCTGCCAAGTTGCTATTAGCTCACTTACTATTAGCGCCTTAACAACCCTTTATATCTTGCCAATCTCTACTAGTCTCCTTCTTCTCCTTAGCTTAGTATTCTTATATAGTAGCAATCTACAAGCTTTGGTTTAAAAGTATTTATACAAGCCCGTCGCACCCAGTATATACGGTCTTATAGTAGTAGTATTATGCTATATTCTTAACGCCAGCTTCTGTTACTTCCTTAAACAGAAGACCTTCTTTAGGTCATTCTTTAAATTCCTATAAATCCTTAATCACAAGTCCGCCGCCTAATTCGTCTCCTAGGGAACCTCTCTAGTAAGTAGTTGCCCGGCCAGTAACGGAACGTTATTGCTTTATAAGCTGTTCTAAGTAAAGCCGTTCTATCCGGCTACCCGGCTAAATGTGTATATACCTTCCGCTGTTATCTTATATGGTTAAGTCAAAACCTAGTTCTTCCTTAGACATCTATAAGTATCCTAGGATTACTGAAACAAATATCTAACCGTCCTTATTAACGTCAAATAGTGTGGACCCTACTATTCCTAGTCGGTTAAATTCCCATAACCGTATGATGGAATTGCAGAAGGTAAAACCCAGAACGAACTGGTGGGTATCTTGCGCACTAAATATCTCCTAAGCATATCTCAAGAGATCCAGCCAAGTACTGCTATGGTTGTCCTCTTGTGGATTGCTCTTCAGTTTGCCCGGGATAAGGATATGGGACTAGCTACAGCTTTACTAATCACTGTCTTCCAGCTTATTTGGGTTATAGGCCAGGCCTACGTCTAACTTTTGCTTGCTGACTGATCCAGGAATAGGTTTGTGTGGAGTGGTAATGCAGTGACGACGCTTTGAAGGACGGAAGCCGTGTTTATTGGCAAATAGCAGAAATTGGTTGATGTAGCGGCGAAGGAATTGCAACACCCTTGCCTCTTTGTAACCCTCTGGCCATTCCAGCCAGCTAACATCTTTGAATAGCGGCTGTTCCATATCTTTGCAGCTCTAGAACACGGCCGTCGCTATGTTATAAAGTTGCGGAATTTGTCTAAAGAACGTGGTAAAAACGTCAGGGTGGTTAATTCTGAGATTTTCCTCTACTTCTATTTTGAGTATAGGGTCCACATCCTTCCTTAGGTCGGACGTATCTACGAAGCTGCCCGTATTGAACGTCCAGGGTGTCTACTAGAAGGAGGAGGCAAGGGACGGGCCGGACGGGGGAGGGGTTGTGGGTTTGGCGACGACTGTGAAAGCTGTAGACGCGGTGACGGCGGCGTAGGCTTTGTCCCAGATGACCTTATCGGCTTGATCGTTGAGGACTGCCTTAAGGAGGGGTATGATATACTGGATGTCGAAGTTGCCGGAGTTAACTGCTAAGTTTAGCGCCAATAGATCGCCAAAGAGATTTATGTTACCGCCTTTAGAGGGTAGTAAACGAGATATAGGAAGAACTTGCAAAGCTAATACGAGGTTAAGGAGGCAATTTTTCCGTCCTGTTGATGTTAGGAATTTCATAAGTTGGTAAATAAACTATACCTTCTCCATTAATAAGGTACAACGCGTTGGGGCCTAAGATGGCTAGGCCTCTACAAATAGATTCGAAAGAGTCGCGAAAGGCATTAAGCCCAGTGCTTTCATCAAACCGGACCCTTATCGACGGTTGTTTGGTTTGATTGATTTAGTCCAATCGAGGTTTGTTTAATATAGATTAAACCAATTAAATAAACTAATTGGACTAAATTAATCGTCTATTAGTTTAATAAATTGCCAGAATAGCCTTCCTGCCCTTACTATAAGCCAGTTGCCTTGGGAACTGATCTCTTGGTGGAAATAAAGTTTTAGTAAGATGGTGGAGAGCCAATAGCCATAGGTATCAGAGGCATCAAAATCCTTCAAGCCTCGTGCAGCCTCCCTACTAAAGACTCTTCTATCCTGCCTCTACAGCCCCTTTCTTTACTGTGTTTACCTTAGTTAATTAGGTTTCCCATTTAATGCCTTTAGATATATTAATTGGTGATATTTCTAATCAATTTACGCCTTCGCTGTTTTCTATAGAGGGCAGTTTGTACCCAAGGCAGCCGATATATGGCGTAGATAGCTTTATCTTTAGGCCTAAAGATGCAGTTGGCTATCAGCTTGCTCTATAGGTTAATAGCAAGACCTCTTATAGGCGTAGAGCCTAGGTCTGGCAGCATGGCACTCTAGTATAAGATACAAAGCAACAGCAGTACTGGCTTTGCTGTAGATATAAGCCTATAATCTCTTATACGAAACCTGCTAATAGGAAAGGCCATGGAGTAATACCTCCTATAGTTAGATTAGCAGCCTCCACATTATATGTAATTAGCCATATGGTTAACACCCACGGCTTTAATAGGTAGGGAGAAGAACCCTATAAAGAGGAGGACGTTATTATAACTAAAGGTTTACCTACTTATTAAGTTGAATTCTACTAATACCGCGAACACCTTGTTGCCTTTATGGTCTTAGACAATATCTCTTTTGCTAGAGCCTTATTAGAGCACCTTATTTGCCTTATTAGCCTGCTTAACCCTATAGCTATAAGCCTACACCCTATGTCGCTAGCAACAGTTTCTAAATGGGTAATTAAAGATGTAAAGATTATGAGTAAGCGTATTAAACACGCTCTCTATACCGCAGCCTCTAATATAAGCCTTATACTTGATATCTGGACATCGCCTAACTATATTGCGTTCCTTAGTATTAAGGCGCATTTTATTAATTAGAATAGGAAGCTATAGACCCTTTTAATTGCCTTTTATATACTTCTAGGACCTGTAACAGGACTAGCCTAGTTACAGTAGGAATGTCTCGGTAAAACACTCGACAGATAAACTTGACGCCTTAATCGACTTCTGCCAAGTTCTGCTAGATCAATCGAATTCTACCAAAGTCCGTCCGCGTGCGCACGTGCGCACGCATCGACCAAGACCCCTAACTATTTAATTACAAGATTCTCTGGTTATTCCTTTCTCTTCTTTACGCAATGTCTTGTTCTCTTCAAGAGCTATATACCCTTAGATTTAGATAGAATTTATATTATTCCTTTAAATCTTCCCTAAAGCCTCTTCGCGCCCTTACATTACGTTGCGTTAAAAAAAAATAACTACTATTGAAATGGCAAACGAACCCAAATCCTCTTTAATAACTATAAGTATTATATCCCTAGTTAGGGAACAGTTAACTATAATGCAACAGTCCTTTACGGATGCCTTAGCTTAGTAGTGGGCTGCACTAGAAGCCCAGTATTAGCGATTAATAGAAGCACTCCGCAAAGAACTCTGTAACGTCTAAGCATTTATATTAGAGACCCCAATACCGCCTGTAAATAAAATCAATATAACTGTATCCGAACCTGGCCCCTTAAACGCGAACTTTAAACTAGTAATAGTAACTTAACCCATATCTGTAACAAATTCAATACCTATTACAAAATCCAAAAAGCTCCCTAATCCTCCAATATTTAATAGAAATTAAAACAACCTATATCCCTTTATAACCAAGCTCTATCTTAAACTCTTAATAAACTATGACCGATACCCCACCAAAGCTAGTAAAATTAGCTATAGAATGTCTCGTTTAAGCAAGGACGCTGCACGAACTATAGATCTATTCTTCTATAATGGCACCTTTGTTAGTTTTAAAATCTTTATCTCCCTACTAGAACGAACGTATAATGACGCCAGCCGTAAACACACAGCTGTTACTAAACTTAAAAACCTATAATAACGGAACCGAGAATTTACTAGCTTCTTTTTGGAATTTTTAGGCCTTATTAGCAAACTAGATTGGAATAAAGCCGCTAAAGTCGCTGCTCTTTAATAAGCTATTTTGGATAAAATTAGAGCCTAGTTAGTAGGTAGGGAACTGCCAAAAGACCTGCCTAAATTCGCTACAATATGTTAACAAATTAATAAGGACCTTTAATATAACAAATAAACTCGTTCTCTAAAGCCGACCATATCTCACGTTTAAAACTCTATAAAACTAATATATACCCTAAAACGCGATCCCTCTCTAAACCTAAAAAGTCCTATATACAACCCTATGGACCTCAATACCACTTAATCTTATGCACCCTTAGGAACCAACAAACAAAGAACTTAAGCCATAAACGGAGAATGCTTTGGATGTGGTAAAAAAGGATATATTTAAAGGAATTACCGAACTCACCCTTTTAAAAAAGTCCGCTGTAGTTCCTCCTGGTTTTTAAATCGCACCTACTCCTTAAATTGCACTTGTTCTTTAAGCCGTACTTACTCCTTAACCCGTACTTATTCTATAAATTATACCTAGTTGTTATAAAGTATCTTACCCTTAGCTAACTTGGAAAACAAATCGTCCTAGGGCTAAGTTACGCCTTAGGATAAGAAGTAGAAGAGTATAAGTGTCTAGGCTCTTCTAGCGCTGATATATAACATAACTCCCTTAATATACTTGGCGAAATTCAAATACTTGGAAAATAGAAGGAGGTATAAATTCTTATAGATAGCGGAGCTACTAGCATAGGCTTTATTAATATAAACTACGCGAAAACCTAACACCTAAATTTAAAGAAACTTAATAAGCCCTAAGGCCTATAAGGCTTTAATGGTAAACCCTTAATATATAGCGAATTAACGTACTACGCTCTTATAAAAATGCGGATAGGCGAATACCTTAAATACGTTTCCTTATTTATAATACCCCTAAAGTAATATAAGATAATACTTGGACATAAATAGCTAAAACGATATAACCCTTTAATTAGCTGGGTTAAAGAAATACTAAAATTCCGCATAACCTACTGCTAAAGTTATTACTTAAAACACTACTAACCCTATAAATATGTACAAGATTATTTAAATTTAATATAATATAAACTGCCCCTGCTATAGACCCCAAACCAAAACGATACGGCTATAACTACTAATAGTAGTAAAGAATGCGAAGATGTTACGCCGAAACCTCTTAAAATTTGTATAATATAAGCCGCACCTTTTATTTTATTAGCATGAAAACAAGACCATGAAATCTTTGCTATAACTATAGAAGATATTAAGAAAGCACTAGAACTAAAGCAATATATTAACCCTTAACCTCTTATGCCTAAAGAGTACTATAATCTAATTAATAAGTTTAAGAAAAGATTCGCAGACTAACTACCCCTATATTAGGATGTACACGATTTTAAGATAGAACTTAAACCTAATATAACACCAAAGTTTGGACCGCTATATGGTATGTCACGGGAAGAACTGCTTGTGATACAACAATACCTCAATAAGCATCTAGAAAAAGGATTTATTCGCCCTAGTTAATCTCCATTTACCTTACCTATACTATTTGTTAAAAAGCTAGAAGGAGGCTTAAGATTCTATATTAATTATTAAGCTCTAAACATAATTATAATTTGAAACCGATATTTAATCCCCTTAATTTAAGAGATGCTTGACCGCCTAGTAAAGGCACGATATTTTATAAAGCTTAATATAGTTGCTGCCTTTAATCAAATTCGCGTCTGAGAAGGAGATGAGAAGTATATAGCCTTTTGTATATAATAGGGACTCTTTAAATACCTAGTAATACCGTTTAATGTAAAGAACGGTCCTAGTATGTTTTAGCAATATATTAACAATACGCTTTATAAATTCCTTAATGTATTTGTTACCATGTATATTAATAATATCTTAATTTACTCGTCTTCGCTTTCTAAGTATTAAAAACACGTCTAAATGGTCCTTAAACGTTTGCAAGATACGGGTTTATAATGCGATATTAAAAAATGCAAGTTCTATGTGTCCAAAGTTACGTACCTAGGCCTAATTATATCCCGCGACGGAATTAAAATAGACCCTAAAAAGGTCGCTGCTATTATAAACTAGGGAAGCCTTAGTAATGTATAAGACATTTAAGGATTTCTAAAATTTATAAATTTCTACCATTAATTTATTAACTACTTCTTGAAAATCGCCTAACCGTTAATAAACTTAATAAGGAAGAATATAAAATTTAAATGGACTACCAGATGCGAATAAGCTTTTAACAATTTAAAATAACGCTTTATAACCGCCCTAATTCTCACTTACTTTAACCCTAACCTTAAATATATTATTGAAACAGACTTGTCTAATTATGCCCTAGGGGGAGTGTTATCGCAGTATAATAAGAACGGTGAGCTGTGTCTAGTAGCCTTTCTCTCCTAAAAGCTCGCCCCTGCCAAATTAAACTATAAGATATATAATAAGGAACTACTTATAATTATTAGATACTTTAAACAATAGCGTCTAGAACTTAAAGAATCGTTGTTCCTAATACGTATATTAACGGACCATAAGAACCTGCAGTATTTTATAACTATAAAGCAATTAACGTAACACCAAATTCGTTAGGCCAAATACCTCTTATAATTTAACTTTAAGATTATATACTAACCGGGCAAACTTAATCAGAAGCCTAATGCATTAATATAACAATTATAAGACCTACCTATAAATGCTTTAGATAAACGGATTATAAATTAATTATAGATCCTATTACCCCCTAAACATTTTAAGAAACTACGTTCTATATTCCTAGATACGGAACTTAATAGAAACGAATTAGAAATTAATAAGCTAATAGAATACAAATATAAGAACAACGCATAGATAGCAGATATAATAGAAGCGATTTAAATAGGAAAACAACAGTATAAAGATATCACACTCGCTAAATGCGAAATTTGTAACAATCGACTATACTATTAATAGAATATGGTAGTCCCAAATTCCAAACCTTTACGATTTAAGATACTTAAATTCGTACACAACTCTTCTATAGCGGGATATCCTGGCCGTATAAAAACGTATAAGATAGTCCAATAAGCATATTACTGGCCTATAATGCACAACTATATGCGAAAATACGTTTAAGCATGTAGAACGTGTGTTTATAGAAAGACTTCTTACGTAAAGAAATAAGGAGTACTCTAACCATTGTTAATTCTAATACAAAGATAGCGTAATATCTTAATTAACTTTATAGTAGATTTACCTAGTAGCAACAGATTTATAAATATTATAATAGTAGTTAACCGCCTTATAAAAATGCAACACATAATTCCTATAGACTTAATTAATGTTATCTTAGTAGCTAAATGTTTTATTAAATATGTCTTTAAGCTGTATAGACTCCCTAACTTAATAATATCCAACTATAGAAGCCAGTTCGTTTTAGACTTCTAATAAGCTCTATATAAACAATTAAGTATACAAATATAACTTTTAACTACATTTTATTTAGAGACAGACGGTCAAACCGAAATTGCAAACGCAATTATGGAATAATACCTATAAATATACTACTCCTACCTGCAAGACAACTGGGAAAAGTGGCTGCCTTTAGCTAAGTTTACTGCAAATAATATAATAAATGAATTAATAGGTATAACACCGTTCTACGCAACCTACAGATAAGACCCTTAACTTGGATTTAAACCACGACCTAAAATTAATGCGATAGGACCCACGATTAAACGGATTTAGTTAATTAATATATACAACTTCACTAATTAAATAAAGCAGTTAACGGAACTACTATAAAGTAAATTAATGTACGCTTAAATGGTATAGGAATGGCATATAAACAAAGGACGAGCTCCCACATGGGACTTTAAAGAAGGTAATATGGCTTACCTAAATATACGAAACATAAAGACTTAACGGCCCTTAAAGAAACTTAATTGGAAGTTTGCGGGCCTATACTAAATTAAAAAGAAACTAAGCCCATACGCCTATAAGCTTAAACTGCTAACTGAGATAAAAATACACCTAACGTTTTATGTAAGCTTGCTGCAACCTTTAAAAGGTAAACCTTTAACTCGCGAAGTGCCGCTACCACCTCCCATAATTGTTAACAACGGTAATGGTTCTTACTTTATTAACTTAATTAATAATATGTAATAGAAAAAACAATCTAAACGATTTAAACTTCTTATTAAGTAGAAAGGATATAAAACACAAACCTAGAAAACCTATAATCAGATTAAGGCCGACGCGCCTTCCTTAGTAAAAGAATTCCATAAGAACCATCCTTCGCGGCCTACTCTGGCTAAATAGACACAATATAAAGGCAAACGACTGCTACCTAACACAAATACACAAAACTCAAATTTAAAAAGAACTTAAAATAAGTTATAACATTTATAACGCGATCACGTAACACGCAAGATATTAAGGAACTTTAACTAGCGGTTAAAGTTATCTAATTGGTCAGATCTGCCTTACCAAGACCGCCACCTAACGCGAAAATACGACACGTAATAAAAAAATTATAAACTCTTAACTAAATTGAATTATTTTAAACCTTCGGTTAAAAGGGGGGGTACTATAACAGGACTAGCCTAGTTATAGTAGGAATGTCTTGGTAAAACACTTAACAGATAAACTTAACGCCTTAATTAACTTCTGCTAAGTTCTGCCAGATCAATCGAATTCTACCGAAGTCCGTCCACGTGCGCATGTGCGTACGCATCGACCAAGACCCCTGACTATTTAATTATAAGATTCTCTGGTTATTCCTTTCTCTTCTTTACGCAACGTCTTGTTCTCTTCAAGAGCTATATACCCTTAGATTTAGATAGAATTTATATTGTTCCTTCAAATCTTCCCTAAAGCCTCTTCGCGCCCTTACAGGACCTTATACTAGTAAGAATATCGCTTCTATAGTAATTGCTACTGTGGAATCCTATAATATTACATCCTATATTGTATACACTACTATGGACAATGCGTTAAACAATGACACTTTTATATAGCACTTCTACAACTATTTAGACAAGGATTGGAAGCTCTTCTAGCTTTAATATAGCTGCCATATAATTAACCTTGCAGTAAAGAATGGCCTATATGGTAATATGCATGTAAAGGCTTCCTTATACTCCGCAGAAGAAGCAGCCTCCTAGTATACGCGTAGTAATAAAGAAGTAGAGCAGTTTACAGCGGAGATATATACTAAACAAGTAGAAGAGAAGGCTGTTTAAAAGTAACATAAAGCCTGGCGTCAGAAAGGTCCTATTAGTATGCTTTGCAACTTGGCAATCTACGCTATAATAATACTATAATATAGGGAGGCCTTCCGCGATGCTTAAAGGGCTATAAATGATGATTAAGGCCTTTACCTATACTTACTTGTTAAAGAGAACGCCATGAGATAGAACAGTACCTATAAGATAATTAAATGTAGTAGGTAAACTGCCTAGTAGAACACACTAGGACCTTATTTTCACCCTTAAAGGTTAATATAAGGTTTAGCTATAGCTCTCGATCTCAGTGCATAAGAAGGTTGGTTGGTAGGTAAGTTGCCAGCTAGTAACTTAGATTGACTTAAATACGCGCTATATAATTAATAGCCGCTGTTCTGCCTTCTGAAGCTAAGCCTAATTAATCAATTAGGTTTTATAACGAGCCTTAATACTAAGCCTATTTTTTAGGGATAGATTAAGACCTTGCTGACAGAATCTCTTTTAAATAGGTCTCCGCTTGCGCCCTGCTATTAACAAGTATACCAAAATGCAGAAATTAACCTCTAACCGTAGTATCTCTGATGATTAACTTCTGCCTGATTACTGGGAGGCTCTGTATAATATTAAGAAGATACTAGAGCCTCTAGCTAAAGCAACCTTTAAACTAGAGTATTGTGGCATTTATGGCAATACTGGCTCTCTTTAGCAGTGGCTTATAAAGCTTAATAGCCTCTTGACCTTTATAGAGAAGTAAAAAGTAAGGCTAGCAGCTGATGAGTATACAAATAAGTATGTCATTACTATGGTAGAGCTTATATGGGAGAAACTTGACTACTACTACAGCCTTAGTAATGTAATACCAGCTTACTAAGCAGCTGTTCTTCTCCATCCTAGTAGGAAGTTTTGGTAGTTTAAGACGTATTGGGCTTTAAGGCCTAAATGGCAAAAAGCTGTTAAGGATGACTTTAAAGAGTTTGCTTATGCTTTACTTAAGAGCAGGCCTCCTACACTAAAGGTAATAGCTATACGCAGCTCGCCACGTAAGTGGAAGCCTCGCATTAAGTACTAGCCCAAAGACAGTGATTTTAATTAGGGTGAGGAGGCAAGAGATCCTATGGCTAAGGAGATTAATCGCTATCTTAATAGCCCAGTTGTAAAGAGGCTGGTAAGAAACGATAGAATAAAGATTAATATTAATGTGATTAACTGGTGGTTTAACCGTCGTAATAAGTATCCTATACTTAGTTTAATAGCTCTTAATCTTACTACAGCGCCGCCAGAAAGTAGCGACCTAGAGCGCAAGTTTAGTGACGCTCTTAATATCTTTACAGATAAGCGTAATAGCCTTAAGCCTGACACAATTAAGGCGCTTATGCTATTGAAATCAGGCCTACGCGAAGGTTTGCAGCTGTAGGCTTGCAGCTAGAGCAATATAAGCAATTAATTGTCAAACCAGATCAATCGGGTTTGGTTTGATTGATAGTTATTAAACTAAATAAACTTAGTTTGATATCAATCAAACGTCTGATAAGATGGTTTGAACCGTTTGGGTTTGGTTTGATGAAAGCACTGATTAAGCCTATTGCCGATGGGTTTTGTTTTGGTTATTTCTGATCTTGACCCATCTGCTACGGTAAGGAAGCGCGACAAATGACACGCCGAAGTAGTTAATGGAAAAGGTGACATAAAAGGCAGATAAATAAGAAGAGGCGCGGAGTTATAGAGATAAGTTGATAGAGAGGGGTTAAAAGAAGATGTAAGTGCGGATTTTAGGTGTATTGAGACTGAAGATGGGAAAAAGTTAAAGACGAAGGAGTTTAAAGGCTGGGACGCAATAAATATAGTCGCTTATATAAGCAACTGTAAGATAGTTAATCTCCTTCACTTTCTCCGTATGTAAACAACTCTGCCCTTACATTATTAGCAGCATACGCTGCGAACCATGCACTATATAGCTTTGCCAACTTAACTAAGCTGCAGGCTCCTAGAATCTACGATAAGCGTAATCTAAATAGCCCCGCCTTAGTTGGTGTGTGGACTTTAGGACCCTAAGTAGCGCGTCCACGATATCGCGACGCTTGAATAGCCCTATTAAGCGATTAGCCGATATGCACTTAATCTATTTAAAGCAATTTAGCAACGTGGATTCCATGCTACCAACAAGGATATAAGAGCTTGTTACGTCCATACGGCGCATTAGATAAGGATTGGGCGTCATTTTAATATTTCGTATGGTGGTGTATACTGGCAAGACGGAATAACAAGGCAAATTAGCTTATAATCACTAAAGCAGGGCCTAGAGCCTATGGGCACCCTTATGCCTAAAGACCCTAATAGCCTCGCGTTCTGTAATAGCGGTATCTAAAACGCCTTTGGACACTTGCCAGATTTTACATTAGTTATGCAAATTGTGAAAGATGCAAATATTTATAAGGTAGAAGAGCACTGCGAAGCTTCCTGGAACGCTATAGTATATATTCCCATATTTTAACTAGTATTGGACAAAGAGCATAGTAGGCTTGGGGTCTATATAGTTATCTAGTATACCTAGCACATCCTAACACGTAATATAGGCTTGTTGCATACTAATAAACTTCATTAATATAGCATCTCCGCACGAATTTATTATAATTTTACCGCCAAACTCTAAACCGAACAGTCTGTCAATAAAAAGGTTAACATTATAATAATGCCTCGTTGAATAGATTATAGGCTATAGTGTTAACTATATTAATAGATAGGAATTCCTAACACTATATAGGCAGGCTAGGTAGGCAGTACTGTATTAGAACAATATATAGCAAGGATTTGTAGCTACTGGCCTAGTTCCATACAGCCCAGATTGCGTGCTGTTATAGCTATACGCCAAATATCAGACGCCATTACCCTAACATTATCCGCAGTTGAATGTATCTTGGGCAGCCAAAACACCTCATAATATTATTAAACTATAACACCAGGCGGCCCCGCTAAGGCGCTATTTTAGGCAGCATATATATAGCCTACTAAGTCCAATAGAGTAAGCACTTAGCCAGCTTGTTAAAGGTTGTAAAATGGCAATATTAAGCGCTGTCCTACTTGCAAGCGAAAATAAGAAGCTATAGGCGTAAAACTAGTGCTAGAAAAGGAAGAGGGCAAAGTGGCGCACGTATATAGTTAAGGGAGGTGTTTTAATAGGAGTAGAGGGCCTATCTTGTGTACAAATCGCCCAAACTAGGCGTAAGGGGGCTATAGTAGATGCAGCAGCTGAGCGGCCGCAACGCGTAGTGCGTAAGTGTAGCATGTGCGAATCAACAGAATATATAGTATGTACGTGCCCCAGATGTCAAACTAGTAGATAGTAGATAGCTACACCTAATACAATTATTTATGGTTAAATAACTTGCAATATTTGCCCTTGGTAGCGTAGTAGGTGGCCTAGATACTTATATGGCTAGCTTTCTTGCCAGATATGTTAGAGTTTAAATATAATTATATAATATCTGCCAAGAGAGTAATAAAAATCGGGTATTTGTATTACCTTTATTAGGAAAAAATTTACCAGCATTTTTACAGCATTTGGCAGCATATTGCGGCCAAATGCGCATTTCGCGCATTACAACGTATAGCATATGGTATCGACTAAGGTGCGGCATACTGCCGCATTTAACAGAAACTAACAACGCGGTACAGCTAATTGCACATTTACAGCCACCCAGGCAAGTGGTGCCTCCATTCTATTAAGCTTTTTTCGCACTTAATGCGCAATTAATATATAATGCCCTCCTTGCGTATTTTATATATCTTACTCACTTTAAGTAATAGATAAGCGTTGCTCTTCCCATACAGTTATTATTAAGTGCTTATCCCACGCACTTAATAGTATTTGCTTAGTCTGTGCGGTTAGTAGTATTTACCCATTCTATACAATTAGTATACTTTACTTACTTTAAGTAATAAATAAGTATTACTCTTCCTATACAGTTATTATTAAGTGTTTATCCCATACACTTAATAGTATTTACTTGGTCTGCGCAGTTGGTAGTATTTACCTATTCTATATAATTAGTATACTTTGCTTAGTCTACACAGTTAGTACCCTTTACTTATTCTATATAATTAGTATTCTCTACTTATTCTATATACCTGGTATATACTATATAAAGAATACATTTTAACCTAATAGTAGTATAGTATAACCTTAATACGCCTAATAACGCTCTTTATTTAACCTACTATTTTAAGTTTAATATTTATATTAGTTCCGCTATAATAGTAGTACTATACTACTAAACCCCTAATTATCTTTATTCTTCCTACTATTTTCCCTATTAATTCCACTACCTTCTTTACTCTTATCCTCTTTATTACTATTATTTTCCCTATCTATTCCGCTACCTTCTCTACTCTTATCCTCTTTATTAGCAAATTTTGGTATTACCTATCTATCTCCACTCCGTAGGCGGGCCTTTATATTCTCTAGTATAGCACTATCTATAATATCTATAACCTCAGACTCGCTGGTAAAAGTATACTGTAAAATATGGTAATTAATTCCTATTTCCTATTTATTATTACCTTAAATTTATTTAAGGCGCGCTTAGATAGTATTAATATTATAGTTATATAGCATTAAAGTTATCTTATTAGTATACTGCGAGAAGGAGACCTTATATATAGTTTTAGGGCTTATTCTTAGCAAAAAATACGCTAGGCTACCGTTATCCTATTATATTATCTTTATTAGCCCGCGTATAACAATTAAAATAGTGGGGTATTATAACATAGGAAACGGCAGTAAAGTATTATAGCATATAGCGAGTATCGCGATATAATGTTACGATGCAATTAATATAATATTATATATTTACACTTATAGTATACGGTTATTAAGTAAACCTATTATTATACTTAGGATCCAGTTCCTCTAGATCTTCTATAGTATCCTTAAAAAGATTACTAATTGCCTACTAAGTCTATAGCATCTTATCTCTGGTTATATTCCGCATCTTATTAACTTATTATAAAAGTAGCCTGCGTAGCCTTTTATTACACTTAGGTTAGTAGCTCTTTTAAATATTCTATAGTTACTCCCAACTATCTATAATACGCTTTAGTAAGTATAGTAAGAGGCTTCCTATAGTTTTACCTATAACTATAGCGTTAGCTTTAAACTTATAAATAATTTATATTCCGCTTCTATAGTTCTTAAGCACATATTAAATTACCACACATATAAGCTATATCATATTGGCTGTAATAGGCAAGAAAAGGTCAGTACTATTTTTATTAAGGGTAAGTAACCTTAGCCTAGTATTAAAGAACACGCGCTTAATATAGTATGCGATAATTAGCGCCCTAAATCTTATCTTTCTATCCTAGCCTTAGTTAGTTAGGTATAGTAAAAGGTAGAGTACTAACTGGGCCACTAAGCGTAAAGCGGTCATCCTTAAATAGTTCCTCTACTTCCTTTACTACGGCCTTAGTATCTAATTTAAGGCAGTTATAGCTCCCAGCAACTGTATCGCGCACTATATTTATTTCTAGCTAGAAAGAAAGATAACGTACCCTACGGGCATGTGGCCATTGCGGGTATGTGGCCACCCCATTAAACCACCAAGGGTAAATATTGCGAATTACTCAACCACGAATAATTATATTTATATAGCTATCTGCTAGCTAGTTGCCTGCCGTCTAGGGCATATACGTGCATTGTGTTCTGTTAATTTGCACATGCTGCACTTGCGTAGTGCTCGTTGAGGTCGCTCAACTGCTGCCTCTACTGCTACCGCTACTGCCTCCTCCTGTGCAGCTTGTGCACGAGAGGCCCCTTCTGCCCCTAATAAAACACCCCCTCTAGCTATATATATGCGCTTCTTTACCCTCTTCTGTTTCTGGCGCTGGTTTTCCATGCGTAGCTTCTCATTTTCACTTGCAAGCAGCACAGCACTTAACATTGCCATTTCGCACCCCTTAACAAGCTGGCTGAGGGCTTGTTCTGTTGGACTCGGTAGGCTATGCGTACGCTGCTAGAGATAGCGCTTTAGTAAAACTGTCTGCTTCTACAGCTCAGCAATATTGTGAGGTGTTTCAGCTGCCTAAGATGCATTTAACGGCGGACGGCGTTATGGTAATGGCGTCTAATATTTAGCATGCAGCTGCGACAGCACGCGATTAGGGCTGTATGGAATAAGGCCAGTAGCTGCGAATCCTGCCTGTATATTATTTTAATGCAGCGCTATTTGCCTAGCCTGCCTATACAGTGGCAGGAATTCGCGTTTATCGATATGGTTGACACCGCGGCCTATAAGCTATTCAACGCTATGTCCGTAGGCCTGCTTTAGCGCTGAGAAACAGCCTACATCAAGCGGCTGCAGTAGATGTGACGAATGCGCCGGCATATAGATGATAATAATCTTATGATCTAGGCAGAACTGGTTGAATTCGGGGTTAATATGGCTGCCGTGGCCGTCCAGCACAAGCAGCTGATGCGTGCCAATAGTGTGATCCTTTGTATACTTATGGAATAGATTTAGCCAGGTTAGGCTAATCTCATTTATTATCTAGCCATTATCACTAACGCCAATTAACCAGTTGTGTGGAATAATGTTGTCCTCGTACCAAGCAGCTTAATGCATTACTGCTTTAAAGATAACTAGCGGTGGAATTGCACCCCCCAACGCATTAATACACTTAATAATTGTAACCCATTCTCAATTGCCTGGCTGTACCATCCTAGGCCGGCCAGCACGGTTGGTTCCGGTAATAACTCTTATAGTTGCAATAACGCCTATCTAGACGCCTGTCTTATTAAAATTCTAGGTATCTTCATCAAGAATCCCATATTATATTTTTACGTCTTAAACACTTTTAAACCAGCCTTAAATAAGCACAGGATCCTCGCATTTAGCACGCTAATAGTCGTACTTGCGATTCTATTTAGATTGTAGGTCATCGTGGCGCTTAATAAAGTCGTATACCCATCACTCGCCAACCGGTTGTAATCCACGCTGGGTAGCTAGAAGGCTAGCCATCTACCATACAGCAGAATTCCTAGGTGGCATACCGCATTAATCCATTAACAGAATCCTCTGCTTAAGAGTCTCTTCTTATGCTGGTGTAAGGCGACGATTTAGCGCGATAGAACCGCGTTTTGGTGTAATGCCGGCAATGCGGCGCCTGGCTGTTGTTCGGGGCACATTATACGTTATTGTAGCAGGTTGGAGGGCTTCAAATTGGCCTTATTTATAGGCATTAATAGCTAGAACAAGTCTGCCCTCTTAAAAAAGGGGGTTTTCCTGTTGTGGGGTGGCCATTAAGGTTTATAGTTGTATAACGCGTCGCGCGTTTTCACGATTTTAATGGGGTGGCCACATGCCCGCAATGGCCACATGCCCGCAGGGTACGTTAAAGCTCTTTAGGTATAGAGCCTATTATTACTTATATAACAAGACGTATTTAAGCAATACTATATATCTTTATATTAACTGGGCTAAGTAGCTGCTTTATACGTTATCTAAAGTTATCCTATAGCGGTTATTTATCTAAGTAACACATACGTTTCTTTTAAGTGTGGGTGTTAGATATCTTAGGGTTACTTAGGGTTTATAGGCTTTTATCTAATAAAAATAAAACTGTCTATTAGAATAACATTATTAAAATTAATAATAATAGGTCGTACTATAGCATATAATAATATTAATAACAGCCTTGCCTTTTAATAGAGACAATTATGGTATAGAGCTTAATATTATCCCCTTTAAGATCTAAATTATTTTGGGAGCTACTACTTAACTTATAGCATCTTTATTTACTTTTCTACAAATTAGGTAGAGGATAAGTATATTAGTCTAGTAGAACTATTTAGCTTTTATATATACCTTACTTCCCTAGAAGACGCTAGATGGTCTAGAGTCTTATACCTAATATACTTTAAATAATAACCCGTTTAACTTTTATAGTATAAATTAGGTTTTTCTTACTAAGTATAAATAGAAAAGAACCTTAACTAACTTATAATAATAAGTTGGGAGGGCGGCCTAACTATTTATTAGGCTTTATAATAGGGCGATTAGATTGCCTTACTATAGTATAGGGTCCTACTTTACGTAATATTTTTTCTATACTGTATAGAAGCCTAGTTCCTCGCGATATTTACCTACTCTTAAGGTAGAGGGTACAGTATATAGGATATAAAGGGTAGCTAGCATATAGAGGGTAATATATAATAGTGTTATATTCTAGTTTATTATAGTTACGGCAATCTACCCCTTTATTACAATCTAGCGCCGCTAGTCGCAACTTACTACTATTTTAGCTAAGTTATATTTATTCACCGCCTAGTGCAAGCCTATTTCCTTACATATACATTAACCTATACCCTGTTTATTCGCTCAAAGTCTTTATTATATATAGTATTATATATATCCCAATCGCTGTAGTTATTTACAAAGAAACAATCTATAACGTTAATATCCATTAGTATAAGTAAGATGGGCCTTACAATATAGTTAATATTATATATCTAGAGGGCATTTAGTATACGTTTTATCCTACTATTAAATAGCTTTATGCTCTATACTTTAAGCATTTCAGTTTTTATGTTAATCTTACCACTATTATAAACTTAAAGGGTCTCTACTAACGTATTAACGTACTTTAGGTATTTGCCCTTACTATTCAATTGCCTAGTATTCTAAATTATAAATAGCAGACAAAGCCTCCCCACTTTATTGCTATAGAGGCTGTCGTTTGCCTGCTTATATTCTCATACCATTATAGCATTATAGCCGGGGGCTCCAGTATTAGCCTATAATGGGGTATATTAAGCAAACACCTTATTAAGCTTATTAGTATTAGTAGCGTCCTTCCCAAAGCAAATATAGTATATAACGCTATAATAGATGCTTAGGGGCATCTTTAATACCCAATTATTACCGGCCTCTAGTTAGTTAACGTCCTAGTCTATTTACCAGATTTTATTAATCTACTTACAGCATTCCCTTATAAAGGGGGCCAGTTTAGATATAAGGTCGGTAATCTCCATCTAGCGCTATACTTCCTTAACCATACGCTAGATAGATATATTAATTCTCTAGACTTAGAGTATCTAGGCTATATAGTCGTTAAAGTTCTATATATACAAGCAATATGCGTATACATTAACTGCAGAACCTAGTCGTATTGTCTATATTAGTTAACGCCTATAGCTTAAGTTCGTTCCAAAGCATCGTGTTAAGATATATAGTATTATATTATAGCATCTGCTCTTTATAGTTGTTCTATTTATTAGTCCTACAGTAAAATGCCTTTTACAACTTATATACTTACTCTAAATACTCTATATTTATACCTCCAATTGCTCCTAGTCGCTAAATGCTCTCTAGATAGTAGGTAATAGCATATAGCTTAGGAATATTAAAGTATAGTAGTCCTGCCTTACTTAGTTAAAATAAAAGGAATACATCCTTTATCTTATCCATTCTATAAATAGCTACTACTAAGTACCGGATGGTTAATTAATTGTATAATATATATTAAAATAGTATAGCGAAGTCCACAAACGCCTAGATAAATAGTATGGCGCCTTTATTCTATTTTAGTAAGGGTGCTATAGTAGGGACCAATTATTATAACAGAGATTTATACATCTTTTCTATCTATTGGCCGACATTTGCCTAGCTATCCCATACCACTATATTAATAAATCGCTCCACCTATGCAAAGCAGGTGGTAATAAGTATATTAATATTTAATATTTCCTAGCTATAACTATCTGTGCGCGGGATATTAAGGCCCCAATATTTTCCGGCCTATATTTTATTTTATATAAGCCCCTTAATCTAGTGCATAAGGTGTTTACTAGTAAGGCCTTTAAGCACCTAGTATAGGAAATTAGGCGCCATTATCTTATAGATATTAGATAGATTATGGCCCTATATAAAGTTATAAAACAGCTAAATATAATCTAAGTTATCCTTCTTATTAGTATTGCAACCTTCCTACTATATTTGTATTTGGTCTTTTATTAATTAGTATATACGGAACGGCTACAGTTACTAGATAGCAGTTATTAGATTATACCGTTTATTTATATATATATAATAAATCAAACATTTATAGCCACTTTTAATACCTATAAACGTGACCTATTCTTTATAATTAGCTATAAATACAGCTAGAAGTAGAAAGCAGTATTAATCCTATCTATCCGTATATAGGAGATATACTCCTTCTTTACCAGCTTTCTCTAACGCTATAGGCATTATTAGCATAACCGTACAAGCAGTAGGGTTGTCGCTAAAGTATACATTTAAGGATGGCCGTAAGGGTCTTATATTACACCGCTAGTTATATTATTCGGTTGCCAGGTATATAAACTAGGAGGTATATAAGTAGTAATAGGGCTGGTTAATTTACGGATTATTAAATATATAGTTTAATATTTCTAATTAAAATATAGAGCGGCCATACTTTCTTACCGCCGGCGTATTGTATTAGTTAGGTCTTATTACTAGCTAATATAATCGGTACTACAGTTACGTTAAGTAGTAGCTATTCTTGCGTCTCCTACTACCAGTCTGCCGTATTAAGTTTATTATATATTCTTATTCCTACTAATAAGTACTGCCTTACTAGCAAGAAAGTTATATCTCTTTAAAAAGGGCTATAACTAATAAGAAGGGACATAATCTCTAGAGTATTTAAGTAACGTACTAGCAGCTGCTAGTCCCCTATAGTTATAATTATTTTAATCCACTACGGTTACTTGCTCTTAGATTACATCCGTTTTAAAAGTAGTTTTGCTTTAATATCTTTAGCACTCTAGTAAGAAAAATAGTTAGTAAATATCCCCTAAAGCCTAATATTGTTAAACTACTTATTAATAGCGTGGTTAGAAGTCCTATAGCTCACCCACTATAAGACCTATGCGTATTCTGCCTTACTATCAAATAGATAAAATAGGGGAGGTATCTTATCTAGTATACTACCAGTACGTTTAATACGCGGCATAATATTATATACTGCCACAGTATTATCCACAGTTTGTGGATTTCCTTAGTTCCGCCCTAAAGGCTTTCCTATGGCGTGGCCAGTAGCCTCTTTAAATATTTTAGTCTAAAAGATATCTGTAGATATTCCAGTTAAAGTTTGCTAATTAGTCTTAACTATTACTAGGTTATATACCCTATTAAATATTACGGAATTATTATTATAGTGCATATCCACAGCCCTATTATTTGGCTTATTGATAATATTATCGCCTAGAGCTTATATAGGTGGCCACTTATTATCTTACTCCGATTCAGCCTTATAATTAATTATTTAATGCCCTTCTAAGGTTTAATGGCATAGTGCATTATTATCTATATATTATATAAGTAACCACTTATCAGCTTACTCTAGCTTAGCCCTATAATAGGCTGTCTAATGCTCCTCTAAGCTTTAATGGCGTAAGGGTGCATTATCATTTGTCTCTTTAATATTAACGGCCTTATATCTATCCTTCTTCCGTTTCCGTTTTCCTAGACAATATTATTTATAACGGGTTAGACCGCCTATACTTTTTACTTTAGTCCCGCACTTTCCGTATTACCGCTAGATAGAGCTCATTTGTAAATTACCGCATTAAGCTATAACTTACTGCAGTTTGGTTAGAAGGGGGCCAAAAATAATATCTATATAAAACCATATATTTAAAGTAGTGTTCGTGGCTCGTGCTACGTTTAAGTAAAAGTCTATAGACACTAATGCGCTAGATGGCGCAACCTAATATATTTTACGCTAATTTACACTAAATCGCGTTATATTAGGCTAAGAGGCTTTACTTATTGCCAATATTACGCCACCTCTTTGTTATACTAAGCATAGGATTCTAAACACCACTATTCCCTATTTAGGATACTAGACTGTCTTTTACAATAGGACGCGATATACAATAGCGGTATGCCATAAATACAGTATAGTACAACTCTATAAGCGCGGTAGACTCGTGAAAAGACATACAGCTTATTACCGGCTTAGGTATTACTGTAGAGAGACTTAATACTATTAAGCGGACTTTTAAGCAGGTTATTATTAAGGACGGTATCCTACATATTTTATTTCGCGGATAACTAAACAATTTACTGCGCAAGCAGGTAATCCAGAAAGTTATCTATTAGGTAGTAAAATATAAGAAGGCACCAGCGCCATAGGTATATAAGGCTATATAGAATATGCTAGCCCGCGTATAGTTAAATATATATAAAAAGATAAAGGTGCCAGGGCGGCCTGGCATTAACTATATAGTAGATGCAGAAAAGGGGTATACAGCTACTATAAACTCGCAGAGCTTGTCCCCGCTTAGCTATACACAGAACTATAGCTGCAATCTTAAATAACTTATTATACTACTTTGCAGGCGGTAACTAGATGGTACAAACTTAGTCCTAAGTCTAGTATCGCTGCCCAATACGCCTTAAGGCCTACGTGCAGTTAAATATCAGCTACTAGTTAAGATTTTTTTAAAGGCCGGGGTAGATTGTAATAAGGAGTGGATATAGGCCGCCTATATAGAGACTATACCTATCCAAAATAATAGGGCCTTAAGGGCTGCTCTATCAAGGGCAGTTTATTATAGGGTAGGCCAGGCTATATTCACAGCTATCCATAGAGATAGTATGCAGGTGTCCGTCCTAATTATAATATATCGCTAACGTTTATCTAGCCCTATTACTAGCGCAACACGTTTTGCTAGGCGGGCTAAAAGGTATTAACTAATTACAGTTAATCTAATCTACATAGAGATAGTGACTTAAGTTAAGTTTGTCTTGCAGCAAGACCTCCTATTATACTAGGAAGCCCTAAGATTATTATCTATATACACAATCTTAGGTTATCTAGGCGTGGTACAGCAAATTGCCTTTACTATAGGCTCTTCTATTAGGGGCAATTATATAGACATTACATTTATCCTATGTTTTGCCAGCTAGTAGCTAGTAGGGTAGAATAAGTATTATTCTAAAGACCTATAGCCTTAGCAATAAGTTTCTTAAGATATAACAAGGGCGTGCTAATACCGGTAATAGTATAGCCTAGGTTAGGGAACTGCCTAATATAAATAGGAGAGGGCGTTAAGTCGCATTACCTTAGCGGCAGCTATAGCGAGAAAAGGATTATATACTATTTAGGGTTGTCGCAGTTTAGCGAAAATAGAGGTGGCCTATACTATATAGAGAGTAATTAATAATAGTTATGGTCAGTATATCCAAAAGTTAGCGTCGCTATTAGCGTTACTAATAACGTAAGCAGTTAGCAAGCTTAGCTATAAGACTGCAGCTAGCTGGCAGCTCACTGCCTTAGTAATAAGATTTGGTAGTAAGTTAAAGCTTTTAGTAGAGCTCTATATAGAGCTTTAGTACAGAGCTTTAGTAGAGCTCTATATAGAACTTTAATAGAGCTCTATATAGAGTTTCCATAGAGCTCTATACGGAGTTTCCGTAAAGCTCTATATAGAGTCTTAGTAGAGCTCTATATAGAGCTTTAAGGGAGCTTTATAGAGCCTCTCTAGCAGAGCTTCTGGCAGAACCTTTAGCAGAGCTCTATACTAAGCCCCTAGTAAAGCTTTGGTAGCTAGGGAAATTAATTATAGAGTCTGGCTTTAAGCTAGAATTATTATAGATTAGTAAACCCTTAGTAAAGCTTTGGTAGCTAGGGAAATTAATTATAGAGTCTGGCTTTAAGCTAGAATTATTATAGATTAGTAAACCCTTAGTTAAATATAGCACGCGCTAAAACTAGGTTAGAGGCTCTACTAAAGGCTCTACTAGCTATACTACTTACCTAATTAGGACAGCTAGCTAATAGCTTGACAGTTAGCGGACAGTAAGCAATCTACTTAATATAGTTAGTTAGCTATAAAGGCTAAAGCTTATAGCTAGCTGACTAGTTATAGTTATTAGTAAGATATCTAGACTATAATCTAACTAGTTAAGTACTTAAAATCTAGATTACAGATTAGCATTAATTAACCGCTAGCCTATAAGGGATAGAAATTAGGGTTACTAGACTTTATAAATCGGGCTATCTTTACCATAATACGCTTGTCTGTTTTAAAGATTATAATTGTTAAGAGTCTATTCTATTTGGCTATAACACATAATGTTATAATATGCTGTATTTTATCCAGTGCTGCAGCAAAATTGTAAATGCTAAAGGCCTATAGCTACTGCCGCTCTTAACTTCTATCTAGTGTCCCTATTTAAGGGTTTTACTGCTAGTAGAGTCTATAGCATCCATTCTTACCACTCTCCTTATATTCTGACGCTACTAACATCCTCTCTATTATCGTTATCCTTGCTATTATTACCGGCACTATTCTAGCTATTGTTATTGGCGCCCTCTCCATTAGCCTTATTCCACGCTTTAGTATAATTACCAGTACTACTAATATTTATTATACCCGCGAAGTTAGGGATAGCAATATTAAAGTCAACATCCATGCTGTATAAAATAGGCGTATAATCGGCTGTACGCTAGCGGTAGATACGCTATATAGTTTTATTAACGTTAAATAGGGCGATAAGTTGCTAAAAGTTCTCTTTTTACTTAGAATTCTTAAGGTTAATAAATACCTTATTATCCTTACACCACTTTTTAATTTTGTAGTACGCGGTGTTTATAAAGGTCTTATTGCCAGTATAATAATTATGGACCACCTAGGGACTACCGATAATAATAAGGCCTGCTTATAGTCTAGTAATTATAAGAAAGTTCCTCGCTGTATCTTAGATAAATTTTAGCGGACCAGCAACTGTTATATTATACACTAATAACTCCACCTAGCTGCCTTAGATGCCGTTAATGGTAAAGACCTTAATTTTACTAACTACTAGCGCAAATTCCCACTACTTACTGCCATCTTACTGGGCGTAGCACCATTCTTTAAGCGCATACAGCGCTGCGGAGTAGACGGCAAGTTAGGCTATATATAGAATAGCAAGGCCAACCTCTAATAGCTTAAATCCAAAGTCTATTAGCGCCATGGCCACCTAGAATACGCGTTAAGCGTAGACTAGGTTGTATATTAATTGGCTAAACTTGTTTACCTATATAGTACTATTAACGGCAAGGAACGCGACAGGGTAGTTACAGCATAGTATATCCTTAAAAAAGCTCGCTGCCAGCTTTAACTGCTCTTAGTCCTTAACTATTAGGCTTATCTAAAGCTGGCTATGCGGTAGGACGGCATTTATAAGATATACAATGTCTTTAACAAATTAATGTTACAGCAAGAACTATACTATATCCGCACTAGCCGCAAGGAGACGTGTATAGAGGGAGACAGATTTCTAATAGTAGAACGGATTATCAAAATCGGGACTAAGGATTGGTTTTGGTTAGTATATATTACTAAGGAGAACCTAAGGCATAGGGTTGCCAGCCTAGATTTATAGACCTCCCTAAATTAAATATAGTCTATTCTAGGTAAATCTAGCAAGACTACCTAGCTTAGACGCCTTCCTAGCCTTATTGTGGAAAACTGCGTGTGTGGCGCTAATAGAATATACATAGGTCTGCGAGACCATATTAGGTATTATAAGAATAATATTAGCCTTTTTAGCTAGGTTTATAATAACTATATTAGCCGCAAGTATCAATCCTATCTTATTATCTTGCGGTATATTATTACTAAGTGCAAATCAGTATAAGTATTGGCGGAATTTGGCGTATTTAGTTATATTAGGGTCTGTAATGGGATATAGGTTTCCGTTACTATCCAGGACACCTATAAAGTATAACAGCTACTAATCTTTAGACAAATCTATAACTTATAATCACTTGTTAAAGCTAGTGGCATTACTAGCCTTAAATATATAGTAGAGCAGGAATGCTATCTTTAGCATAAATACGTCCTTGTTAATTATAGCATAGTTATCCTATTTCTTAAAATACTTAGGACAAGTATTAATGCCTACCGCTGTTTGCTATATAATGGCATCCTATATATAGACCTTAGTTTCTGTTAAGTGCATATAGCAGCGAAGGATGATAGGAAATTTAGTGAGACAGCCTTACGTAATTAGTGCCTTATAGTCCTCCATAAGTACATTATTAATTGTCTTGGCCAGCATATGCAGTTAGTAATTAAGTGGCAATAAGACCTAGATTCTAGTAGGATCCTACTAGGGCAACCCAAGCTAATACTGGTATTATACTAAGACAGTTAGGAAAGTTAATTTCCTAACACTACTAAGGCCTTAGATTAGCAAAATACCGCCTATTATATATTTAAGCGCAGTACAGGCACCTATTTACTCTTTATTAAGTAGCAGCAAGACGGCCTTAAGGGCATTATTAATTGAGTTCTTCTTATATTTAGCAATATTGTAGTTAAAGTAATTAATACGCGGGAGACCTGTAAAGTTATTAGACAGCACAATTTAGCACTTAATATAGAAACTATTACCTCCTTGCCATAGATGGCGTAGAGTGTTAATCTCTTAGGAGATTCCAACCTTAGGAATACACTTAGTTATAAGATATTTAATGCCCTATGCTGTAATTAGGGCCTTGCTTAGGTTATTAACTATTATAAAGTTGTCACTGCTTAGGATATACTCTAAAGTAAATATAGGGTTTGGTATAAACTTATAACCTACCCGTGGTTAAAAGATGAAAGTATAGTAGTTATAGCCAGAGCTAAAGGGAGTGGTATTAATAATAACTCCTTTCCAGCTGGCCTGGCTATTTGCGTCTTTACCTAGGAATAAGATATTGATAATAGAGTTAGTGTAAAGAGTAAGACTATTAACCATCTGGATGGCAGTATAGTAGACTTAGTCCGCGCCACCTAAGAAGGTAATAAGATAAATAATAGTAGGTACCTAGGGGTTCTGGTTAACAACCTTAAGGCTTATAACTGCGGCATAAAACTGGACCGTAAAATACTTAGGAATGCTATTAAACTAATACCTTATAGGGATTTTATATAATGGTTGGTCCTCTACTAAGAGCTGTATACCAAGCTAGACATTTATATTATAGTTCTTCTACTAGCAACCTAAAGGATTATTAACACTCTGCTATTATAGGCTCGCGTTTAGGCTTATAATATAACTATTAAGCTATTTAGTACCTAGCGTAAAGAAGTAGATAATAACCATAGGATTATTTAACAGCATATCCTAAGCTTTATAGATTTGCAGCGTAAATAGGCCGAAGTCCCTATTAATAAAGAAGTACTTACTAAGCAATATGCGCGTACCTAGTATGAGTTTATTAAAGGCGGCAACAAACCTAATATAGTAAAGTTGCAGGGTTATAGCATTTTGCGGGAGAATATAAGTAAGATACTTAAGTATAGTTAGATATAACAGTTATTAACTAAAGAAGCAGTATTAGTAGTGCCAACCTTAATATTGCCAGCAATATTAGTATCTGTAAATTAAACAGACGCTATCTTATATAAATAGTAAGTAGGCATTCTACTAGCCTTGTAAAATACCTAGAATGTAATACTATATGCTATAATATACTCTTCAATAATTTGCGTAATAAACTAAACTATAAGGTGGTTGTTGTTTAGAAGCTAGAGTGCATCTAAAGGTTTAGCCATTATAGAATTGCTATCCTCTATATAGGTATCTAGATTATCTACTAGGCTATCTACTACTAGATAGAAGCCGGCTGTATTAAGGGGTTTAGGTAATGGAGAGGTAGTAGCTATACTTAAAGCGGTAGCACCTAGTATATCTATCTTACCTAGAGTGGTTACGGCGTTTATTACCTAAATTAAAATAGGTCCACTTATGCAATTATTAATATTATGCCCTGCAACTCCGCAGTTCTTATATACCTAGCTATAAAAAACAGTTTAATGGTCTAGAAAGTTATAGTTTAGGCAAGTCCGCTTCTTCTTATTTAATAGCTAGGGATAGTCTCGCTTTCTATAGCCTATAGCACTATATTGGTTATATATTATATAAGGATAGTTGCTTTTAAAATAACCAGCTTCCCTATAATTATTGCATATAGGGTTAAGGCAGTTAGCTTTAAGATAACTGGCCTTACTATAGCCGTAATAAAGTTAAGAAGCTTTTTTAAGAGGATAATTAGCGCGTATATAGCTAGTAGACAGATAGAGATAGCATTTTAAAGTATTATTAGCTAAAAGGTATAGACTGCCAAGCTCTAAAAGAAGAGGCTTATTAAGTATAGGGCCCTTACTATTACCTTATAAGATACCAGAGCCTATAGCTGCTATAGTTAAGGTAATCTTAAAAACTATAACGCCCTTAGCAAACTTTTTATAATTATAGATATAGTTAACGTCGCAAGTTATAAAATAATTAGTAGGTAGGTCCATTTTAGTAGTAGGCTATATTAAGCGGTGGTCTATATAAATATATTAATAAATATAGATTCTCTATCATATAGCTAAGGTTAAAAATAAGGTAGCTAACTTATTATATTATAAGGCTCTATAGCCTAGATAGATCTACAGAGGCACTAGTTATAGAGGTAAATACTAATAGAGTAGGAGTAAGAGAGGGTAATTAGTAGAGTTAGGTTAACTAGTAAAGATAAGAAGATAAGGCACGCCCTAATAAAATTGTATATGTAAGGCCTTGGCGGCAATATATATGGTTATATACTCCATATGTTAAACGCGTGTAAAGGTAAATCTATAGTAATAAGACTAACCTATAGAGGAAGATGTGGTATAGTATAAGTTATAGGGACTACCCTACCTAGCTTATCTCTTAATATAGGCCAGGTGATAGTCCAGTACTATTAAGCTCTTATAGTTTATAATACAAGCATATAGATATATAGAAGGGTAAGGGAAAAGAGAAGTAAGTAGTAAAGTAAAAGCACTTTACTATAGGCAGGCTAATTATGTTATAGGTAAACAGAAACTTAAACACTATAATCTATTAAAAATGTCACTAATAAGCACAGCCTACCACTGCTAGAAAGTACAAATCTTTTCCTCTTAATTAGTAAGAGAAAAGGTATTATTAGCTAAATAATCTCTTACTAGAGTACTAGGTGGAGAGCAGGATATTGTAAAACTATATATAGTTTTAGACAGATCTAAAATAAAGATATTAAATATAAGAGACTCTAACGCAGTAAATACTATAGTAGAACACTAACCTCTTATATAAGACTAAATAGATAAATAGTAAGATAAATTAACATTGTTAAGCGGCTAGATGCTAGGTATATACAACATATCTACTATCCTAAAATGCTCCAAAATGCCCCAAAATGCCCCAAAATGCCGCAAAATACTATTAATTATATAAACTTATAATATAAGATACAAAACCTCCTGCTACCTTTTATAGTAGACATGTATTTAAATAAGTACTAGATATTTAGGCACGGATATAAAAGTATCCTACACACTAGATAATTATTATTTTAGATAGACTTACCTAGTAGGCCCTTAAGTACTACCTAGTGGTATAATAATAACACTAGTAATTATAAAGTAAGTATAATATATTACTATCTACTAGATGTACTACCTATTATATATTAAGCACTTTACAGCAATGGAGTCCATATATATAGATATAGGCTAGCCCTCTAACTCTAGTGGCGTGTATATCCACCAACTTTATATAATAATAAGAAATATACTAATGCCTATAATAAGTGCAATATATTACCGTCCACTAGAAATACTACCTATTATATAACAAATACTTTACAGTAATGGAGCCCGCATATATAGATATAGGCCAGCCCTCTAACTCTAGCGGCGCGCATATATACTAACTTTATTAATAATAAGAAATATAGTAACGCCTATAACCTCCTATATTCTACTATACTATAATAACCAGTTACCCCTTTATAAGCACTTAACAAATCACTCGCATTAAAAACTGCAAAAGTTTAGTAGTACTAGATCGCCACCTAGCCCTAAATAGGCTAGGTAGGGTAGTCCCCATAAGTTATATAATTATACCCTTATTTAACTACACAGCACTAAGTCTAGCCGTATTTACCCCAACCAGTAGCAGTAAACAACAGCCAATTTTACCTCTATGTGGGTATATACGGGCAATTGCAAGATCTACCACTTTACCTCTCCTTTATTTACCTTACTTACCCCACCTTCTATCTCTCTAATAACTAATCTCTAACTATATCTAACACTAGAGTTATACTAGTATAGCGCTAGCCAGCTACCACACAAAGCCGTCTTACTTTAATAGTTACCTTCTACTTAATATATGCCGTAATATTGCATATACCTAACCAAACAAGCGACTTAATAATAACGCAACTATAGGTAAAGCCGGATATGTGGTATAAGGCGAACCTAAAGCTAACTAAAAATATAGACATTGCCTAAGGCTTTAGAATAACCATTAAAAACTACAATAAACTAAAAGAGAGGGTTAAAAATATTGCGATTAAAGTCAAGCCTAAGCATATAATATATCACAGCAACTTTATAATAATAAAAGAAGGACATATTAAGGAGTTTTATAAGTAACTCCTATAATTTACTAATGCTCCACCGGATTAAAAATTGCGGGTAATCTTAAAAATTATAGAAAGTACTTGTTCTAATCGCGTAAGGAGGGTACTAAGTACCTCCAATAAATTAAAAAACCTACCTCTGCGTAAATATATGTTACCCTAAAAAACCAAAGTACAAGACAAAATAACGCTACCTTAGCTACTGCATACAATATAGCCTATAGACGTTACCGTAAACCTACTACCTAGTATCCCTTTACCTTAGCCAGTAACCCTAGTAGTAAGCAACGTAATTAATATAGAAGATATTAAGATTGAAATCTAATCTATAGGCTTAACGGATAAGTTAATAGTTATGGTGGTCTAAGTCTTATATCTAATAAGTGGAAACCTATATATAGCTCTATGCAAGCTATAGGAGGAACTACAAGCCTATATAAAGCTTAATATTAACAGTCCGCCTAAAAAGAACATCTATATATCACTATAGAGACATAAAAACCTTGTAATACGGTTAAAGGGCACACTTATTGCAGCTCTTAGTAAAATAGCGAAAAATGGCATAAAAAAAGGCCGTGGTTATAGCGTTATTCTTACCTCCTAGCTTAAACTCTTAAGTCACTACCACTAATAATATACCGCCAGCCATTAAATCCGAGGCGCCTAGACATAATAGACGCAGTATAAAAAACAGCCAGTAAGTCCCAATATCGCGTAAGGCCAGTGGTAAGAGCAAACTAGGAAAAGGCAAGAAGTAGAGTTATTTAGAATTAGCAGTATATAGCTCTAAGGAAGATAGTAAGGGCGAGCCTATTAGATATAAGAAATCGGATAACAGCAAGACTAAATTAGGTAGATATAATAAGTGGCCTTAACTAAGATTGGCAATAAGTACCCTAGTAGAGGATAATAAAAGTGAGCTAGCCGCGCCTAGGAAGTTAAATAGTTATAAGGCCAACCTAAATAGACGCAGGAAGTACCCTTAACTAAAATTAGCGGCAGGCACCCTTATAAAAAACAGTAATAGCGAGCTAGTTATGCGCAGAAGGTAATTAGTAAAGGGAAGACGTAACCCATCTACCTATAAGCCCACATTAATAAGTAACAGCGGTACTAGAGAAATCGCCGCAGATAATAGCAAATCGCCGCAACCTATTACTAAACCTGTAGGTATATACTAGCCTAACAATATAATAGACGACCCTACTACCGCATTACCAACTATTAATACCCCTTAAGATGTTACCGCAGAGGATAGCAAATTGCCGTAACGTGCTGGTAGATATAATAATTAGTTCCTACATTACACTAACTTTAAAAATACGGAGAGTGGAGATAAAGATAAGGATTTAGTTAATAATAGCAACTATAATAAGGATTTAGTTAATAATAATAACCAAGATAAGGATTTAGTTAATAATAACAACCAAGATATTGACGCAGAGGAAGAACTTAACTAGTAAAATTTCCTAGCCCAGCTCTATAAGGCTAGAAAGGATAACCTAGATAGTGTACTAGCGTATATAATAGAGGCAGATCTTCTACTTACTCTAGAGTATTTCCTACTTGTCTTATTAAAAGCACTCTTTAAAACCGCCCTAATCGAACTCCCTAATTAGGGCCTTGTATTAGGCTTTAAATTCAGCCCATACTAAGTGGTATATATAGCTTAGGCATTTAAGTAAGAGAGGACAATTAAAGAAGGCAGCATCTATATAGACAAACCTAGCGTAGGCAAGACTGTATAAATAATCACTTAATGGCTAATAAACTACTTTTATTATCAGAACGTAATAGACGTTTAAGAGGCCCAAGCCGTTAGGGATATAACCCACTACCTACCTAAGATATATCCGCTAGATATAAAATACCTATAGGTAGCAAAGCAGCTAATTATATATTACTATAAAAATAACTCTAAGAAGCTATACCCTATAGACCTATAGTAAGGCTACTTAGTTGTCCTTATGCTAAACCCAGACCTGCTAGGATTCCTAAAGGACGCGAGTGCAATATTATAAGACAGCGCGATTATAAATCGCCCTAACCCACCCTAGATTACAATTCTCGCCCCTAGCTATAATAAAGTTAAGATATTTAGTAAACTAAAAAAGGACAAATAGCCGCAAATCTGTAAGACTCTTAAGTAGACCAATAAGGAATAATGGGAGAATAATAATTATATATATTTAGTTAGCAAGACTTTGCTATTACACCTATAGGGTAAAGCTAGGTTTAAGAATAATTATTACTCTGCCCCTAATATAACGGAACTATTAGCGCTAAAACACTTAATCTAATTCCTTTTAATTACTATATAAAATTATATTACTATATAACTAATACGCGAGTTTATTAATATATAAACCAGTATATAGAAACACCTAACTAGCTAAACCCCTAAATTGTATTAAGTATTAAAAAGTATAATATAGGTTAGGTGTATCCTCTAGGATAAATACCACCTAGATACAACTAGTAGAATCTTAATATTATTTATTTAGGATATAGTTAAGGAGTACTATATTACGTATAATCGCAGCCCTGTTATATAGGGTGTATTCAGTACGCCTAATAACAGGAACCCAATATAACTAATACGGTTTATTATGGCAGGATTAAAGAGGCCTAAGTAGGAAGAAGTAGATAAACTAAAGGGAATGGGGTTTAAAGTACTGCTTAAGCTTAAAGAAGAAAACATCTAGCTAAAGAAGACGGAATTTAACCGTCTTTATAAGGACGCAAAGACCAACCTAGCCAGAGCAGTAGTAGATGGAAAATTTAGCAAACTAGCTATATTTTTCTATATAGCCATTTTAACGTTTTAAATATATAGAGGGGATTTAACACTCTAGTTTAACTAGTAAAAGCTTATCCTAAAAAATAGCTATCTTAAATTAGTTATATTATAGGCCGACCCCAACAATACTAAGGCGGCTATAATTACAGCTATAGAGGACTAAGTAAGGATAAAGCAAAGGCACTAATATAAGGAACTTCTAGCTATATGGGAGGAAGATAGCAGCGATCTAAATACTAAACCTAAGATACCGCAACTTACCTAAGCCGAGTTATACACTAATGCGAAACCGGCAGTAAGCGTAGCCTAGGTTGTTTAATACTAAAACCAACAAGCCCCTATTATAATTAAGTCCGATAATAAACGCTTAAAAACTTAAAGTTGCACACTTAAGGACCTAATTATTGCTAAGTAGACTACTAAACTACTTAGTAAGGAGTTTACTAATATGCTTAACCGCTATTTTTAATAAAATGCAAAGTTCTTTAAAGCTAAAAAAATCTATAATTATGTTTATATCGAAAAACAGACAGATGGTTTAGCGTATAAGATTATTATTGCCACTCGCTCACCTCTTACACTAGCTTATTAGTTTAATAGGCTGTATAAAGAATACGGCAAAAACAAGGTGCTCCGCTATATAGCCAGCATATCTAATATTAAGAAGGCTGAGGCTAGGCAAACCTTTAACACTAATAACTCTAAGTAAATCCTACTTTGCACATTTACATTAATTAGGCTGTCTATTAACCTATAGCACATAAATTATACTATTATGGTCAAGCCAAGCCATAAGCTCTTGGAGGTAAAGTAACTATTTGCTTAGATTAACAAGAACAAACTAAGCCCATCTGCTATAGTACTATTATAGCTAATTGGAAGTCAAGTATTAAGCAAAGGATATTAAAGTTAACTAAATTCACGTCATTACTGCAGAAGTTAGTGTACAAGGAGAAGGCCAATTTAGGCTTAAAAGCAGGCTAAGGCAAGAAGGAAGACACTAAGACTATCTAATGCTAGTAACAATTGTAAGAGTATAATACAACTATAGGTAGTTCTAAACACTATATATAGTTGCCATATGGCGAAACCTATTACAATTATATAGTAGCGTATATATAGGCTAAAGGACGTGTCTTTTAGTAACTTATAAGTAGTAGCGTAGCGTATATAGTAAGCTTAGTTAACTAAAATGTTTCTAATATTATTTCTAAGAGAGCATTAAGCTATATCATAGGACTAACACGCGTTGTTATAATTTGGCTTATAAGTGTACGCGTATATATAAGCACGGACCTAACCCCTAAGCAACGCGTATATATACTACCTTATCTCCCATATAGATCTTCACGCGATATCAATTATATACTTTCACCTCATACCTTAATAGTCAGCTCATACCATAACAGTCGGCTTGTACTGTAACAGTCGGCTCATACTATAATAAGCAGCTTATACTGTGACAGGCTATAGCTTGCAGCACTATTATTATTAAGGCAGCGTTTAGCCGCAAATTGCAGCATTATTATTGGCGGTATAGTATATGGCAGCAAAATGCAACTAAATACGGCTAAATGCCAAAATCGCTAGATTAGCATAAACCTAACTTAAGATGCTAGTGAATTTTTTCGTAATATAGAGCCTTAGCGAGATTTTTATAGGGGTAGTAACTTTAATATTTATTAATAAAGTATATATAAAATATAAATTTTATTAAAATTATTAAAATTATAAAATTATACTTTTATGCATGCTTACTAATATTAATAAAGTATATATAAATTTATACTTTTATATATGCTTAGTAATCTTATAGTTAGCACTTAGTAGCTAAATATTAAGACTTAATTATAAATGCCGCATTTGGCAGCTAAATGCTAGTACTTAGTTATAAATGCCACATTTAGCGGCTAAGTGCTAGTGCTTAGTTTTAGATGCCGCATTTAACTGCTAAATACTAGAAAATGCTGGAAATGCTAAAAAATGCTAAAATGGCAGAAAAGTAAAATAAAATGCTGGTAAACTTTTTCCTGACGTTAATTATTGTCGGTATACTCGCTTTATCAACGTGCACAAATATCACTTGTAGTGGTACGTATGCGGTGTTAAAGTTGGTAGTTAATTGTTGTCTAGAAGTAAGGGGTTGCTCTAAGGTCAAATTAGCTAGCCTCGCTTCGTGGTCTCGTGACCACGTTATATAACTAATGTTCCGACACTAGAGCAACTCTAAAAAGAAGGCTAATCTACACTCTAAAGTTAAGTCTACTTCTAGACTATTCGTAGTATATACGCAATAGCTTCCACGCTCCTTTTATAGGTCCGTAATGTGACAATATAAGTTATATAACTTTCTGCTATCTTCTGCCAGTTATATAACTTTCTACCATCTTTTGCTAGTTATATAACTTTCTGCTATCTTCTGCCAGTTATATAACTTTCTGCCATCTTCTGCTAGTTATATAACCCGTAAACCCCCTTTTATCACTCCTTACGTTCCACCCAACCTACAGCCTGTATATCAACTTAGTTCGTGTTAATAAGTCGCTATAGAGCGACACAAGGCTTCCCCTTGGTCATCGCGTCCGTAGGGTTAGCTTTACCATTAATCTATTTAACCTCTATAATCTGCTGACGTTCGTAGGCTTATTGTAGGCACATTACATTAATTATTAATTGCTTCTCTTATGTGGTTCTAAGTTGTATAAGACAGTTATATAGCGACTTAGAATTGGTGCAAAGCATAAGCAGGAGGTTAATCTGTAGGACCTTGTCTACTGTAGACTTAATGGCGACGGCGATATTAAAGCCGTAAGCCATTCCATAGAGTTTAGAAGCCAGAACACTTCTAGTAACTCTTTTACACTTAATTAAGCTCCAATGGACGATATTAGCCTTCTTAGTTATATTAGCTAGTGTAATAACATAGCCAATTTGCGAAGATAGGTCCTTATTATTAGTAAAGAAAGCGTCCGTAAAGACTAGAAGCTGTAGGGTCTTGGCCTCTAATTTAATAAACTTAAGACCTCTATATAAGTTCTAAATCTGCCAACTTAGGCGCTTATTTAACTCCTTTACGTCTGCCTCCTTAGGATTAATCACCTAGGCAGTAAAGGATAAGTTAAATAAAGCCTCTGGCTAACAAACTAAGGCAATATAGGCTCCTCTAGCGCGTTAAGCGATATACTAATTCTTTAGCGTAAGTAGGTCACGCGTAACTCCTCTAGAGCTAGTACTGTCTATTAGCGTAGTATTAACCACACTACGGTTCTTACACTGGCGCTTTTGCATCAGCGTAATACTCCCGTCTTGTGTTAATTAAATGAGCCCTCTATTAAACTTAATTGGTATATTAGCGGTTAATTACTCTCGTTCCTTAGCTATAAATTCGGCCTTATATAGTTCGTTTTATTTAGCCTCTATAAAGGTATTATCTATAAGGAATAGTATATTATTAGTCTGTAGGCCAATAATTCTAAAAGGCTTATCGCTGTAAAGCAAGCAAGGGTTATATATGGACTAGTCCATTCGCAGCTAATTAACGTGGTATAAATGGTAGGTCTTAAACCAGTGGTTTCTAGCTTTAGGCACTCTATAAAGTGGTTTCATAACCTTTAGAATAAAGTCCTTATTAATTCCTAATTGTTTATTTAGCTTATATAATAGTCGTACATAGAACTTACGGTTTAGGTTTATAGTAGACTGGACGTAGGCTTGTAAGATATCTCGGAGGTAAAGTTATATCTATAGTAGCATAGCAGCGATATAGAGAATTAGCCGCTAGCTAACTTGTTAAATTATTAGTAACTAAGTAAGGACTAGCTCTTTCTCTAAATTATTATAGGCCTATATAATAAGTTATAATTTCTTAAAGGCTTTATTGGTTCCCTTATCCTTAATCTTGTTAATAAACTGTAAGTTAAAGAGTCTAACCCCTTTTAGCATATTATATAGCTTAATAATCTTAAAGACGCCTTTCTTAAGTAGGCCTATAACCTCCTTTTATCATAAAGCGCTAAATTAGGTGTTGCCTTCGTTCTATAAGTAAATAGTAATATCAGCTATATCTACGATATCATCATCCTGTAGGTAGATAGCGATGTCAGCCATATCTGCGATATTACCCGTAAAAGTGCCTGTATCTATTATAGCGTCCATAGCGGCCGTGTCTGCGAAAGCTATAAGTAATGGGTATTTGCAAGGGCGACCTCTACCTCGCTTTAGCAGTGGCTATGGTTTAGTTTTAGGTGACAATTAAGGTTTAGCTAGCAAAGGTACTAATTTAGCTAATTTAATAGACTCTTATAGTTCAACTAAGTCTTATAGGTCCAGTAGGTAAGATTTCACAACCGTAGAGCGGAAGGTCATAGGTCCATTTAGTAGCTTTACAGTATAGGTCTCACCGTCAACAGTAAGCAGCATATATAGCCCGTCCCAATAACCACTTTGGCCAGTATTGCCTTTTCTCTAGACTAAGACAGGCGAACTAGGTAGGAGGCCGTAAATAGCATTAGTTTATAGTCCGTTTCGTATATTAAAAGCGTTAGCAATCTATCATTCAGCTTATAGCTTCTAGATTTCCACCATTGCTTTTTTAATAGCCGCATGTAAGGGCGCGAAGAGGCTTCGGGAAAGATTTAAAGGAACAATATAAATTCTATCTAAATCTGAGGGTATATAGCTCTTGCTAGGAACAAGACGTTGCGTAAAGAAGAGAAAGGAATAACGAGAG
>Ga0307507_10002161_pt1 | contig 42202 bp, 8 predicted proteins | sample 7_EM_MG_FD_207223 | JGI IMG/M metagenome (GOLD analysis project Ga0307507, IMG submission 207223) | Populus trichocarpa ectomycorrhiza microbial communities from riparian zone in the Pacific Northwest, United States - 7_EM | ecosystem: Host-associated > Plants > Roots > Unclassified | place... | reverse complement strand
ACCGCATAAAACTTCGCACGGCGCTGCTATTCTTCTCCCTTCCTTTCTCTAGCTTTGGATCCTCGTTTATAGACTACTAATTGTATAGGCTTGCGCGTCCCTTATGCCGTGCTTGTGCCTTAATTAACTGAGTTGCTAACATTATCTAAAGCTCAACTACTCTTTCTTCCTGAGAAGGAACTTAAATATATCTACAAAGGATATAGAATAGGACCCTAAGGATATTACCAGGACCATAAGGACAGGACAGACCCCTAAGAACTAAAAGAACACAAACAGAACGCGAAACCTAAGAATAGGACACGCACGGACTAGAACCCCTAGAAAATAAATAAATACCGGAAATTACCTAATACCCCTACCACTATGCCAAGAAATATAGCAGCCGGCAAAGCTGCTGTAGGACCCGCAAATACCTCTAATAGTGAAATAGTTGCTGTCTTAACCCCCTAGGAAGAGCTCGCAGCAGCTAATACTAAAATTAAATAGCTTTAAGAGCTACTTAAAACCAGAGATACCCCTACACCTAGTAAGGAGTTATTAGACACCTAGAGACTTGCTATAGTTCTTAAAACCCTAGCCCAATATACAGTATTAGTATTGTTGCGGTCCGCGAAGGTTGTGGACCCCTTATTGCTTATAAACAGAACTAACCCTATATTTAATAATTAGAAGCTTTAACTGCAAGACAAGCTTAAAGTTAATATGGACTACTTCCCTACTACCTAAGCTAAAATAGCCTACGTCTTTGGCCGTACTGGTGGGGATGTATAGACGCATCTACGTCCGCGATATGCCTAGGACTTAGTAGACCCCTTCCTCTCTAAAGAAGAGATGGTTGACCACCTGTCTTCTATTTATAAGGACCCCTTTAAGACATAAAACGCCCGCCTTAATTATAAAGCTCTTAATATGAAAATAACGGAGACCTTTTTAGCCTTTTAGACCCGCTTTTTGCACCTAGCTGGCTAAGCCTAAATTCCCCATAAAGACCTGATGCTAGACCTCTTTAACAAGCTTACCCTAGACCTACAGCGCGCCGTACTACTAGTTTTTACTACTATATAGACGCTAAAGGTACTTATAGACTACTGCCTAGCTATTAACCAAGGCCTCTGTTAAATTAAGGCACAATCTAAGCGGTATAAAGCTAGAAACTCTCTAAACTAGACTATAAGCACTTTATAAACGGCCTATAACACCCTAGCACGATCTGCAACTCCTATAGCACCAGCCGTATAGCCCGCCGTTAATTTAGTAGCTAGCCGTGTAGCTAGTCCTACTGCGGGTCCAGTGTATACTTGGCCTATGTATAACGACCCCTATAAATAGGCCCTTAGTAATTAAGGAGCTTGCTTTTTATATGGCTAGAAAGACTACTTTGTAAAGAATTGCTAGATAAAGGCAAAAACGGGCAAGGTTCTGTTAATTTAGGAGGATAATACGGAGTTGGAAAAAAAGGAACCCTAGAGAAAGACTCCTCTCTAGGGTTAAAAGGGATTGATATGTTATATATTAATCTAGGTTGGCTAGTTAGTGGAAGAAGCTACACTATCCCTTATACCTTATTCTATAATAGATATTAAGTTTTAACCTCTGCTTTAGCTAACTCTAGAGCAAATGCCTTTGCCTTAATAGATATTTAGTGTGCTGTAAAGCTAGCTGACTTTTTAAATATACCCCTTAAAGAACTGCCTAAACCAATTCCTATTCGCGGGTATAATGGACGAATAGGGCTATCTATTACGACTATCTTGCGGATTTACCTCCGTATTAACAGATAAAGGTAGTATAACATCCCCTTTCTTATTACGGACCTCGGGAGCCACGATATAATTATAGGGAGAAAATGGCTAGCCTATTTAGGCTTATAGCTTGATATATAAAATAGACGGCTTATCTGGCCTAAAACCCTACCCCTAACCCCTTCCTTTATAAAAGAAATTAGCATTATAATAGAAAACCTTATACGGCCCTAGATTAATACTATTTACTAGGCTAATACTATGTGTAGAGACTAGGCCTTTAAGAAGGATATACGTCTTAATCCTTAACGGATCCGTATACTACGCCGCCCCTAGATTATATATGTTACGCCATCCGCACTAGAGACCTAGGAAGTTAGTAGTGACCTAGCTAAGCCCCCTACAAAAAACCTAGGCCCTATATAGCCCCAAAGAAAAACTAGGGATATTGGACGCCATACTAAGCTAATAGACAGGAAGGATAACTTATAGAAAATGGAATATAAGCTAAGGAAGACTATACACCCTATACTGCAAGATATGGCCTAATAAGTGTCCGTAAAGAAACCTACGGACCTCCCACTAGTTGATATCTGCTGTATTAGCGCTGTAGGATTCTACTAGAACTTGGTTTAGCCTAATACTATTGCCTTTACAACTAGCCTGTATAAAATTAATTAAATGCTTAAGGAAAAGGAAAGCGAGCTTAGCGGACAGGAAAGCGAGCTTATAGATAAGGAACTAGTAGAACAAAAACTGCCTAATTAACACTGGAAATTCAAGGACGTATTCTCTAAGGCAGCATTAGATATACTTCCGCCTTACTAATTATATAACTATAAGATTAAGATCGATTAAGGTAAAAGAAGTACCCTTAGCTTTAGCCCTCTTTACCTACAGTCTATTGCCGAATTGTAGGCTATAAAGTAGTACCTTATTAATAACCTTAATAAGGGCTTTATTGAGCCTAGCCAAGCCCCTTTTAACTCGCCTATTCTCTTTGCCAAAAAACCAAATGGAGGACTGTGCTTTTGTATTAACTACTATAAGCTAAATAATATAACCTGTAAGGACCGCTATCCACTACCCTTACTTAATAAGACTCTTGCCTAAATAAGTAGAGCTAGGGTCTTTATAAAGCTTAATATCCGCCAGGCCTTCTACTAAATTAGGATAGACCCTGGGTCTAAGAAGCTTACTATATTTTAAACCCGTTACGGAATGTATAAATATAAGGTACTCCCTTTTAGACTAACTAATAGACTAGCTATATACCAGCGGTATATAAATAATGTACTCTTTAACTACCTTAACGACTTCTATATGGCCTACCTAGATAACATTATAATTTACTCTAAGAATAAGCTAGAACATAAGGAGCACGTCTATAAAGTTCTATAATGGCTCCGCAAGGCTGGTCTCCAGGCCGATATTAAGAAGTTGGAATTTAGTGTTAAGCGTACAAAGTACCTAGGTTTTATTATTAGTATATATAACGGGACTAGCCTAGTTATAGTAGGAATGTCTCGGTAAAATACTCAACAGATAGAACTTAAAGCTTTGACCAAATTCTGCCAAATTCTGCCAGCTTGATCGACTTCTGCCAAGTTCTGCCAGATCAATCGAATATTACCAAAGTCCGTCCACGTGCGCACGTGCGCACGTATCGACCAAGACCCCTAAACTATTTAATTGCAAGATTCTCTCATTATTCCTTTCTCTTCTTTACGCAATGTCTTGTTCCTAGCAAGAGCTATATACCCTCAGATTTAGATAGAATTTATATTGTTCCTTTAAATCTTTCCCAAAGCCTCTTTACGCCCTTATATTACGCTGCGTCTAAAACAACTACTATTAAAATAGCAAACAACCTTAAATCCCACGCGTTAACTACGAGTATTATAACCCTAGTTAGGGAACAGTTAACTACAATGCAAGAAGCCTTTACAGATGCTTTAGCTTAGTAGCGGGCTGCACTAGAAGCCCAGTATTAGCAATTAATAGAAACACTCCGCAAAGAACTCCGTAATGTTAATACACTTATAATAGAGACCCTAATAGTAACACCTGCAAACAAAATTAAGATAACTGTATATAAACCCGGCCCGTTAAATACAAACCCTAAACTAGTAACGGTAGCTTAACCCATACCTATAACAAACCTAGTACCTACTGTAAAATTAGAAAAGCTTCCTAACCCTCTAATATTTAATGGAAATTAAAATAACCTATATCCCTTTATAACTAAGCTCCGCCTTAAACTCTTAATAAACTACAACCGATACCCTATTAAAGCTAGCAAGATTAGCTATAGGATGTTTTAATTAAGCAAAGACGCTGCATAAACTATAGACCTATTCTTCTATAACGGCACCTTTGTTAATTTCAAAATCTTTATCTCTTTATTAGAACGAACGTATAATAACGCTAGCCGCAAACATACCACTGTTACTAAACTTAAAAACCTATAACAACGGAATCGAGACTTTACCAGCTTCTTTTTGGAATTTTTAGGCCTTATTAGCAAACTAGATTAGAATAAAGCCGCTAAAGTTACTACTCTTTAACGAGCTATTTTGGATAAAATTAGAGCACAGTTAGTAGGTAGGGAACTACCAAAGGACCTACCTAAATTTGCTATAATGTGTTAATAAATTAATAAGGACCTTTAATATAATAAACAAACTCATTCTCTAAAGCCAACCACGCCTCGCGTTTAAGATTTCACGAAACCAATATATACCCTAAAGCGCAACCCTTTTCCAAAACCTATGCATAACCCTATGGACCTCGACGCCACTTAATCCTACGCACCCTTAAAAACCAACAAACGAAGGACTTAAGCCACAAATAGAGAATGCTTTAAATATGGCAGAAAAGGACATATCCAAAGGAATTACTAAACTCACCCTTTTAAAAAAGTCCGCCGTAGTTCCTCCTAGTCTTTAAATCACACCCACTCCTTAAATTGCACTTATTCTTTAAGCCGTACTTACTCCTTAACTTATACTTATTCTATAAATTATACCTAGTTATTATAAAGCATCTTACGCTTAGCTAACTTGGAAAACAAATTATTCTAGGGCCAAGTCGCGCCTTAGAATAAGAAGTAGAAGAGCATAAGTATCTAGGCTCTTCTAGCGCTAATACACAACATAACTCCCTTAATATACTTGGCGAAATTCGAATACTTAGAAAATAGAAGGAGGTACAAATCCTTATAGACAGTGGAGCTACTAGTATAGGCTTTATTAATACAAACTACGCAAAAACCTAATGCCTAAATTTAAAGAAACTTAATAAGCCCTAAGGCCTATAAGGCTTTAACAGCAAACCCTTAATATATAGCGAATTAACGCACTACGCTCTTGTAAAAATATAGATGGGCGAACACCTTAAATATATTTCCCTATTTATAACACCCCTAAAGCAATATAAGATAATACTTGGACATAAATAGCTAAAACGGCATAACCCTTTAATTAGCTGGGTTAAAGAAACACTAAAATTCCGCACAACCTATTGCCAAAGTTATTATTTAAAACACCACCTGCCCTATAAATATGTACAAGACTATTCGAATTTAATATAATATAAATTACCCTTACCACAAACCTTAAACCAACATAACAAAACTACGACTGCTAATCGCAGTAAAGAATGCAAAGATAATATATTAAAACCCCTTAAAATTTATATAATACAAGCTACACCTTTTATTTTATTAGTAAGAAAACAAGACCACGAAATCTTTACTATAACAATAGAAGACATTAAGAAGGCGCTAGAACTAAAGTAGTATATTAACCCTTAACCTCTTATACCTAAGGAGTACCACAATCTAATTAACAAGTTTAAAAAACGATTCACAAACCAGCTACCCCTACATTAGGATAAACACGATTTTAAGATAAAACTTAAACCTAGTATAACACCAAAGTTTGGTCCGCTATATAGTATATTACAAGAAGAACTGCTTATAATACAATAATACCTTAACAAGCATCTAAAAAAAGGATTTATTCGCCCTAGTTAATCTCCATTTACCTTACCTATATTATTTATTAAAAAGCTAGGAGGAGGCTTAAGATTCTATATTAATTACTAAGCCCTAAACGTAATTATAATTTAAAACTAATATCCAATCCCCTTAATCTAAGAGACGCTTAACCGCCTAGTAAAGGCACAATATTTTATAAAGCTTAATATAGTCGCTGCCTTTAATCGAATTCGCATTCAAGAAGGAGATAAGAAGTATATAGCCTTTTATATACAATAGGGACTCTTTAAATACCTAGTAATACCATTTAGTGTAAAGAATGGTCCTAGTATATTTTAGCAATATATTAATAATACGCTCCATAAATTCCTTAATATATTTATTACCGCGTATATTAATAATATCCTAATCTACTTATCTTCGCTTTCTAAGTATTAAAAACACGTCCAAATAGTTCTTAAATATTTACAAGATATGGGTTTATAATGCGATATTAAGAAATGTAAGTTCTATATATCTAAAGTCACGTACCTAGGCCTAATTATATCCCGTAACGGAATTAAAATAGACCCTAAAAAGGTCGCTGTGATTATAAACTAGGGAAGCCCTAGTAACGTATAAGATATTTAAGGATTCCTAGGATTTACAAATTTCTACTACTAATTTATTAACTAGTTCTTAAAAATTGCCTAACTATTAGTAAACCTAATAAGAAAGAACATAAAATTTAAATAGACTGCCAGATATAAACAAGCTTTTAATAACTTAAAATAACGCTTTATAACCGCTCTAATTCTTACCCACTTTAACCCTAACCTTAAATATGTCGTTAAAACAGACTCGTCTGATTATGCCCTAGGGGGAGTATTATCGCAATACAATAAGGACGGTAAGCTACGTCTAGTAGCCTTTCTCTCTCAAAAGCTCGCCCCTGCCAAATCAAACTATAAGATATACGATAAGGAACTACTTGCAATTGTTAGATACTTTAAACAATGGCGTCCAGAACTTAAAGGATCATTATTTCTAATACGCGTGTTAACGGACCATAAAAACCTACAGTACTTTATAACTATAAAGCAGTTAATATGGCGCCAAATTTATTAGGCCAAATACCTCTTATAATTCAACTTTAAGATTATGTACTAACTGGGCAAACTTAATTAGAAGCCTAATACATTAACACAACGATTATAAGATTTACCTATAAACGCCTTAGACAAACGGATTACAAATTAATTACGGATCTTATTACCCCCTAAACGCTTTAAGAAACTATATCCTATATTCCTAAATACGGAACTTAACAGAAACGAATTAGAAATTAATAAATAGGAAATAGAAATTAATAAGCTAATAGAATACAAATACAAGAACGATGTATGGATAGCAGATATAATAAAAGCGATTTAAACAGAAAAACGATAGCATAAAGATATCACACTCGCCAAATGTAAAATTCGTAACGATCGACTATACTATTAATAGAAGATAGTAGTTCCAAATTCCAAACCCTTACGATTTAAGATACTTAAATTTATACACGATTCCCCTATAGCAGGACATCCTAGCCGTGCGAAGACTTATAAGATTATTCAATAAGTATACTACTGGCCTACAATGCACAACTATATATGAAAATACGTTCGAGCCTACAGAATATATGTGTGTGGGAAGACCTCTTATATAAAGAAGTAAGGAGTACTTTAACCGTTGCCAATTCCAATGCAAAGATGGCGAGATATCTCAATTAACTTTATAGTTAACTTGCCTAACAGTAACGGGTTTATGAATGTTATAGTAGTCATTAACCATCTTATAAAAATGCGATATATAATTCCTATAGACTTAATTAATGCAATATCAGTAGCCAAATATTTTGTTAAGCATGTTTTTAAGCTACACGGACTTCCTAATTTAATAATATCCAACTATAGAAGCCAGTTCGTTTTAGACTTCTAGTAAGCTCTATATAAACAATTAAGCATTTAAATACAACTCTTAACTGTATTTTATCTGGAGATAGATAGTTAAACCAAAATTGCAAACGCAATTATGGAACAATACCTATAAATATACTGCTCCTACCTATAAGATGACTGGGAAAAATGGCTGCCTTTAGCTAAGTTTACTGCGAACAATACAATAAATGTATTAATAGGCATAACGCCATTCTACGTAACCTACGGACAAGACCCCTAACTTGGATTTAAACCATGACCCAAAATTAACACAATAGGACCTATAATTAAACGGATTCAGTTAATCAACGCGCACAACTTCGCTAATTAAATAAAGCAGTTAACAGAACTATTACAAAGTGAATTAATATACGCTTAAACGGTATAGGAATAGCATACAAACAAAGAACAAGCCCCCATATAGGACTTTAAGGAAGGTAATATAGTTTACCTAAATACATAAAACCTAAAGACTTAACGGCCCTTAAAGAAACTTAATTAGAAGTTTACGGGCCCATACCAAATTAAGAAGAAATTAAGCCCGTATGCTTATAAGCTTAAACTACTAACTAAAATAAAAATATATTTAACGTTTTACATAAGCTTGCTGCAACCCTTAAAAGACAAACCTATAACTCGCAAAGTGCCGCTGCCACCTCCCATAATTATTAACAACGGTAATAGTTCTTACTTTATTAACTCAATTAACGATATGCGATAGAAAATATAATCTAAACAATTTAAACTTCTTATTAAGTGGGAAGGATATAAAACACGAACCTAGGAGCTCTATAAGCAAGTTAAGACCAATGCGCCTTCCCTGGTAAAAGAATTCTATAAGGACCATCCTTCGCGGCCTACTCTAGCTGGATAGATATGATATAAAGGTAAACAACTACCACCTAACACAAATACACGAAACACAATAGCAGGAAACTTAAAATTAAAAAGAGCTTAAAGAATACCATAACGCTTATAACACGGTTATATAACGCGCAAGATATTAAGGAACTTTAACCAGCAGTTAAAGTTGTCTAATTAGTTAGATTTGCCTTGCCAAGACCTACTACAAAGATGTCAGTTTAGCTCACCGCCTTTACTGAACTAATAGCGATTTTCTATCCCGGGGATAGAAAATCCTGATTAGTCCATTTAATAATTAGAACTGGCAAAACTCTATACCACCACCCAACATAAAATACGATATGATAAAATTGTACTATTTTAGACCTTTGGCTAAAGGGGGGGTACTGTAACGGGACTAGCCTAGTTATAGTAGGAATGTCTTAGTAAAACACTTAATAGATAGAACTTAAAGCTTTAACCAAATTCTGCTGAATTCTGCTAGCTTAATTAACTTCTGCCAAGTTCTGCTAGATCAATCGAATACTACCAAAGTCCGTCCGCGTGCGTATATGCGCACGCATCGACCAAGACCCCTAAACTGTTTAATTGCAAGATTCTCTCGTTATTCCTTTCTCTTCTTTACGCAACGTCTTGTTCCTAGCAAGAGCTATATACCCTCAGATTTAGATAGAATTTATATTGTTCCTTTAAATCTTTCCTAAAGCCTCTTCGCGCCTTTACAGTATAGATGGAATTAAGGCCGACCCAGAGAAAACGGCCGTAATTAACTAGTGGACACCCCCACGGACTATAAAGGGGGTATAATTATTTTTAGGTTTCTATAACTTCTACTAACGCTTTATTAAGAACTATAGTAGGATTGCCTAGCCTCTTAACCGCCTTACTAGGAAAGACCAGCCATTCCACTTTAACGCCATATATATGCAGGCCTTTAATGAGCTTAAAAAGCGGCTGGTATTAGCTCCCCTACTTACCTACTTTAACCTAGAACGGCCCTCAATGCTAGAAACTAATGCCTTAGACGGTGTAATAGCTGGTGTTTTTTTCTAGAAGTAACTAGATGGAGAATAGCACCCTATTATATACTATTTAAAGACTATAATAGATGCTAAGCTAAACTACTATATCTATAATAAAGAAATGCTGGCTATTATCTCTAGCTTTTAGCACTAGTGTATATAGCTAGAGGGGACCCCTAAGCCTATTAAAGTAGTTTCGGATTATAAGGCCCTGGAATACTTTATAATAACTAAGGCCCTTATGGCCCGCTAGGCACGCTAGGTAGATATTCTATCTTAGTTTAACTTCTTAATTATATATAGACCAGGCGCTACGAACTGTGTAAATGCTCTTATAAGGCGTAAACAGGACCTAGGTAACCAGGCGGCTATAAAGATCTTATTATAGACCTAGGCACTACTATAATTAGAGCACCTTAACCCCTAGATATAGGCAGAACTAAATACGGACCCTTTAGACGCTAAGATATGCCCTGTTAACTCCACAGAACTTAACCTTATTGATAAACTGCTGTAGGTAAACCGTACGGCCCCTTCTCTACAGGAGTGCCGTGAAAAGGTAAAGGATACTACTAGCCTATAGTCCCTTAAAAACGGACTGCTTAAGCACTAGGAACGGCTGGTGGTGGTAGAGAAACAGAATTTACAGACTTGGCTTATTGCTAAAGTATATACTTAGGTCTCTACGGCCTACCCTAGAAAAAATAAAACCTGTAGAATTATTAGCAACCGCTACTACTAGCCCAGAATGGTTATAGATATTAACCGCTATATACAGAACTGTAATAACTGCTATAGGTCTATAATTCCACGAGATAAGACCCTAGGGCTATTAAAGCCACTCCTAATACTAGAACGCCCCTAGTAGTATATCTCTATAGACTTTTATAAGTTACCTACGGACCGTGACGGATATGATATAGTTATGATTTTAGTTAACCGCTTTGGCAAGCGCCCGTTTTTAATCCCCTGTTATAAGAATATTAATGCTAAAGAGGCGGCCTAACTGTATATCTACTATGTCTACCAAATTTACGGACTACTAGATACTATCATATCCGACTATAGGCCGCAGTTTATATTGGCCTTCTGGAATAAGTTCACCCGGATCCTAGGTATTAGGCTAAAGCTCTTTATAGTATACCACCCCCAGACAGATGGTTAGACAGAGATTGTAAATTAGTACTTAGACTAGAGACTCTGGCCCTTTATTAACTACTTTTAGGATAACTAGAGTGGACTACTACCCATAATAAACTACGCCCAGGCAACCCTACCCTATAACTCTACGGGGTTTGCACCTATTTAGCTAGAAATGGGATACTTACCCTATATAAGCTTTGACTGGAAGAGACCAGAAGAACCACAGACCGTACGCAAAAAACTATCTTATAAGGAAGCACAGCAGTATGCTAGACGCTTAAAAGAAGCATAGATAGTAGCCTATAAGAACCTAGAGAAGGCCTAGAAATTAATAGAACAGCAGGTAAATAAGTATAGGCGCAAGCCTAACTTTACCGTAGGCGATAAGGTCTGGGTTATAATAAAGAACTAAAAGACAGAACGGCCTAGCTGTAAGCTAGACTATAAGATAGCAGGACTATATAAGATCCTTAATAAAGAAGGCAACTTATATAAGGTTAAACCCCCAGACTTAATTAAAGTCCACCCTGTTTTCCTACTAGATAAGCTACGGAAAGCTATAAATAACCCACTACCTGGATAAAAGAATAAGCCTCCACTACCGATTTAAGTTAATGGCGATAACAAATAGGAAGTTAATAAAATACTAGCCTGTAAACTAGTATGAGGAATGCTAAAATACCGTATTTAATAGAAAGGTTATGATCTAGACCCAACCTGGTACCCCGCCTAGAACTTTATAGGTTGCCCCTAGAAGCTTAAAGAATTCTATAACTAATACCCTAACAAGCCAGGACCCCTAAAGTATCTAGATAAGTAGATAAAGTGCTAGTATAGCGAAGATAATAAGCTACCTATTAAGCATATAGATAAGAATACCCTATGGACATGATACGGACATACAAAGCCTAAGGGCAGGCTTTTTCGGAGGGGGGGGTAATGTTACGGCGCTGGTGGAAAACGGTGGATTATGGTAGACGTTATGGTAGACGCCAAGTCACGTGAGTCTATGTGACTAGAGGACCGCATAAAACTTCGCATGGCGCTGCTATTCTTCTCCCTTCCTTTCTCTAGCTTTGGATCCTTGTTTATAGACTACCAATTATACAGGCTTGCGCGTCCCTCATGCCGTGCTCGTGCCTCGATTGACTGAGTCGCTAACACTTGCAAATCAATTAACGAGGCGTCAATATTGAATTGAATTGAATGCCAGGACTTAATCAATTCAATCAATCGAGAGCTGGCGGGCTCGGCAACCCATTCAATTTAGAGGTCATGATTGAATTGAGTTGATTGAAAAATATTAAAGCTATTGATATTATAGAAATATACTAAAAATAAAATAAAAACCCTAGCTTATTGGGGGGAAAACCCTATAAGTTACCTTAATAGGATGAAATACCTCTAGTCTAACCCTTACCGTACGTAGCTAGCAGCCCCTAAAGCTACCTAGTAATAATATCTAAACTTCAACTAGATCTTAGACCTCTATTAGTACTATTACGGAGTAAGTATAAGCGGTAATAATATATAACAAAGTAGATATTATTAAGCTATGTATATAAACTACAACGTGCTAGATAAGCGAGTCGGATAGATAAGCGAGCCGGACGCCTTAAAACTTACCAAAAATTAGAAAATTTATACCTTAATATCTTAACAACTACTTAATAATAAATTCTAATAATTTAGATTTAGACTTTTATATACACTTTATAGCCTCTATTAAAGTTATATAGTAAATAATTTAGTCTTATTTTAGCCCCTATATCTTTATATTTTAAAAACCACTAAACTATTTACTATATAATTTTAATAGAAGCTATAGAGCGTATATAAAAGTCTAAATTTAAATTATTAGAATTTATTATTAAGTGGTTATTAAGATATTAAGGGATAGATTTTCTAAATTTTAGTAAGTTTTAAGGTGTTTAGCTTGCTTATCTATCCAACTGCTTATTTTATTAGATAGTTCATATAGAGCTATTTATTGATAAAATGGGTTGATTGATTAATAATCTTAATTTAATCGTTGATTAATGCTTCTAATAAGCCCCTAGGGCTTTAAGCTATAAAGAGACTTTACAGTGCACGGGCTCCGTGCATGTGACTTATGCATATAACCAACGCCTTTAGAGAATATAGATTATCTAATACACCCCCTTAGCTTTAAGCTCTTTAAGGTTAAAGCTAACCACCTTCTTGTATCTGTTAATAAGTTAATTAAACTATAATCTTATCTAAATTCTTCCGTCTTGCTCTAATATTATCCCTTAGGTCCTCTAGTTGCTTTTCCTTATTTAGCCACTCCTTAATATCTATTATTCTAATTATATTAATAAAGCTTTAAAATATCTACTTGGGTAGGGCCTTTATAAGTCTATTAGCAATCATCTCCTTTATTACTGTCCATTAAAATCGTACTTATTTTATTATGTATTCCTAACATAGCTAGTATTAATAAATATTAACGTATTAGAGCTTTATAATTAGTTAGAGCGTTTAGGTATTGTTATATTTAATAATTAAGGGCTTATTTAGTTATAATGTTATTATTTTAAATAACCTACTAATAAAGATAGCTTCCTTTACTGTCTATAATAAGGCTAATAACTTAGCTTCTATGCTTGACGTTATAACCATACCCTGCTTATTTGCTCTCTAGGCAATTAGCCCCCTAAATAGCTTTATAATATATCCTTATAAGCTCTTTCTGTTAATAGAGTTATCTATAAATAATATATTGCTAGCATAGATAAATAATTATGCTTTATTTCTACCGTCTCTTCCATTATCTTATCCTTTATTATATATTCCTTTATCTCTCCCTCTACCGTTTATTCCTTCCTTATATCCTCTATAGCAGATTACTCTGCTCCTTGTGCTATATAGGTACTAGATTACTCTATCTACTGCTTAATAGTGCTCTTAGCTTGGGTTCTAATTAAACCTTGCTAGCTATAATACTATAAAAGTAATATCCGGACGTGTTATAATGGCTGCATAGAGTATTAAACCCAATTTTCTCTAATATAGCATTATAGAGGCTAGTAGGGATATAGGACGGACTAATAGGTCTATATTAGGGGATAGATATATTAAATGGATTAATTAGTAATTAGTAGGGAGGAGTTTTAATTCTGCTATAGGAGTATCTAGAAGACGCCATTTAAGATCTATCTTGTACTGGTTAGCTATCTTCTTAATATAGGCTTCTTAGAATAGCTATAGGAGCCTTTAGCTATAATTGCGTAGCATATAGATTCCTAGGAACTATTTTAGCTCGCTAAGGGTACTTATCTAGTATTCCTTGCTTAGCTCCTTAATTACTTCTTAAGCTTTTTTCTTATCTATCTTTTAGTAGTAGAAGATAATATTATTAATATAGAAGAAGACGACTATTTTACCTTTTAGTATAATATACGGCTCCTAGGATACCCCTTTAAAACCCAATTCTATTAGCAAGCTTGTAAGATTCTGTCACGGAACCCGACCGCAGGGGCCTCCATAGGAGAGCCCCGTGCTCTCGCGTACATCTCGCGTACAACTTACGTCAGCTACGCGTAGGTATATCACCTCCTTACGCCCTCGACCCTTACGATCGATCGCGCAACGTCTTGTAGACTCCTCGAATACATACGTCTTGTAGCCACTGCCCTCGCCCCATGACATTACGTTGCGCCTTTTTACTACCGACGCTCAGCCTACGAACCAATTCTACGTCTCTGTAACACTGCAGGCGCTGCCAGAAGCAGTATGTCTACGAATTACCTTACTTTACACTTTTAAGGAACCCACGATAGTAAGACGATATTCCTTACTAGCCACTATGTCAAACCCAAAGAACAATCCAATACCTACACTTAACCTACGACGCCAATCAATACCAGGAGAATTTAATTTATTAGCCCTAACCCCTAAGGAGGTAGACACTAACAATGTCTTATCTTTTATTAACTACATAACTACAGACAAGTAAGCAGAAGGGATACTACCTATTAAAATTAAAATATAAGACGCCGAGACGTTTATAAAAATGGTAGTATAAGAACCCAATAAATACTACTGCCTTTTACAGAACTACCACCTAAGGCTTACACGAGCTAAGATGCATGCTGCCTAAGATTGTGATATTATCTAAGACCTATAAGCTTGTAAAGCGCTTGCCGATAACACGCGTTAAGAAACTAAAGATGACCTCTATATGTCTAAACGCGACATCCAAAATTTAAAGAAGGCTAAGATTGCACTTATTGCTATAGTTACTAAAAAAAAGGTATAATTGAGTACCTATAATCTTAGCTTAATAAGTACATTTATAATAACGCCAGACACCTCTCTATTACATATAACACTACCTAAGTTTTTACGCCCCTAGTAACCTTACCTACTTAATACTTAACGGAAGGTTAGCGTTAAGCAGCTCTACCTAATAGGAACCCCTATAAAAACCGCAATAATAAAAGTAACAATAATTAAACCTAAGCTGCCACTATAGGGTCTAATATATGTTACCCTAATTCCCTAATCTTTTAGGGGGACTGTAAGGAATATAGCTACTAGAAGATATAAATCCGCAAAAAACCAATTTAGAGCGCCTAACTTTTTCCTACAGAAGACACTAAGATTAGCTATATTATTAGGTAAATAAAGGGTATACTATTTAACCAACTCTTTGCCTAATAGGAGACTAATAGCCCCTGGAAGTAGTAGTTCCACTAAAAAGTCCTTAATAACCTTAACCTAATATACTATAACTATAACTTACTAACTACTAACTAAGCTAAACTACGTACCCTAAAGATAAGCCCTACTAAATTATTTAATAAGTTCTATATTAAATTCTAGGAATACACTAGAGCCCTTACCTAAGATAATACTAAAGACTAGGAAGATCTCCTTAAAAAAGTCACTTATTACCTTAGTTACGCAGCCGCTAGCCATAACTATAATAATATTTATAATATGGTAGCAGCCCTATAGAAGATTAAATAACAACTAAATTAAATTACTACTGCTAACCCTTGCCTAAAGACCTCCCTATAGAAGCCCTCTGGAACTATAAAACCTATATATACTGAACCACCAACACCTACTACCTTAAATACTACTGGAGCCTATATTAACCTCTCCATACTAACCTTTATATAAAAACTCCTAGATAGAGAGCGTGAGCTACTTTAGAAACTAGGACGCTGCTATAAATGCTATTAAGAAGGCTATTATTACAATAACCTAAACTGCCTAATAGCTAGGTTTAGTAGCTGCCGCCTAATACCTAACCTAGTACCCTAAACACTAAATATATTACTATATACTACTACCGTATAAGGTAAAGATGCAGTAATAGTGGTAGAGTTAGATATAAAAACAGAAAACACTAAGTCCTAGCCCTAAGTTGTAGGTTAGGACGCCCTAATAATAAGGGGATCTATATATCAGCCTACTTAATAGATAACTTAGTAAAAATAAATGGACGGAAATAGATAGTTTGCCTATAATAGGAATTACTACAAAAAAATAATATAAAAGCTGTTTTATAATTAATTATAGAGCTACTAATAAATTTATAGATACCTAATTTATATATACTTATAACCTACCTACTTTACCCCTTACTAAAGCCCGCGCCCTATAACTTGCTAATAGTAGTTATACCGCATAGAAGATTACCTATATAGTATAACTCTACCTAGATATAAATAGACACCAGGAAGAGCTCTAGGTCTATATTATACTACTTACTAACTACCCTATTATCCCTAGAATAAACTAGCTTAAACAATATAACCCCGCTATTAACTAGAAAAAGAGAGAAGTAACCTTTAACTCTAAATACTATAGAGAGACTTGCCTAGGGTATAGCCTAGCCACCTCTATCTACTCCCTAAGATATTAACCTAAAGAACCCCTTATTACCCTACCTATAACTAACTGCTACTATATAAATGCCGCGGCCTTTTACCGTATAGCATATAGAAAAGGCTAGACCGTTACTATAGCCTCCTAATTATAACTATATAAGCTTAATAAGGAATAGGACTATATCCTCTATAGTAATAAAATAGATATAGTTAACCTTTTAAAAAATAATACCCTCGCAGAACTCTATAGACTTTTACCTTTAGACTTTAAGAAGTTTATAAAGCTTAAAAAAGGACTTACTAATAGGGAACTCCGCAAGCTCCTCCCTAAAAGGTACTATAACTTTATTAATATATACTTATAAAATAGCGTAGATATACTTCCCCTATATTAACCTAATAACCATACCATTAATATTAAATAAGGAAAAAAGCTACTTTATAAAAAACCTTATTTAATATTAAAAGACGAACTCCTAGTTATTAAAAAGTATATTAACAAGCACCTTAACAAAGGGTTTATTTATCCTAGTATATCCTTAGCAGATGCCCCTATCCTCCTTACTAAGAAGCTAAGAGAAAGTATTTAATTCTATATTAACTATAAAGGACTTAACGCTATTATAATTAAGAACTGAAACGACTTTTGAAGCTCTTGCTACACCTGGCCCAAAAAGACCAAACCAACTAAAAGAACCCTAAAAAACACCCTAATAATCCCCTAAGATGCATGCATTATAGGGGAGGCACAGGTGGAACGACGGTAGTATATAGTCGCGCGCGACCGCCAGACCTATACCCAACAATGGCCCCCTATAATAACAATAAGGACGGGCGAATACCACACCAGAAAGCTGAAATACCCTAATTAAAAAGGTATCTGACAAAATATAAAGCCTATTGGACGCGTCTAGTATCCGGAACTATAGGGGAGTATCTATTAGCTATTACAAACTAATATAGCTAGCAGAATGGCTCTAGTCTAGTAAACCTTAGGCGCCCCTTTAGCAAACCCTTAATTAAATCCTCTAATGGCTAAACAAAATTAAAGATAAATAAAAACCCCCCCTATAAGCGAACTGCACCTGGGCCGCCATAGCTGCGCTGCTATAGTATAGGGAACCTACCCCCCTAAAAACAACAACTGGGTATATAATTATAATATGACCAAATACAGAAAAGGTAGAGGAACTTAGGGGATAATTAAAAACAGAAGTTCTTATAGAGATTTATAAGGAGGTTTACAACGCCATCACAGTCTAACACCTTAGGAGTGGAGACATTGGAGTTACCCTAAAGGACTAATAGGTAAAGGAACGGGCTATAAGGGTAGGGGACAGGCTAGGAGAGCGTATTAGCATAAAAGTGCTTTATAAAGATTATCTAGTTAAAGTCCTATTGGTTACCATAAGCCTTAGGGTAGAAAAGGGACGCTAGGTGGATAATACAGCAACTATATAGGAGATAGTAAAATAAACGGAACGCCTTATACTAGGACTTGTAATTACCCGGATTTAATGGCTTTAATAGGAAAATACAAACCAAGCATATAATAAGAATAATAAAAGGATATAAGGGGCGCTAGAGACTTACTAGGGAGATAATAGACGAACATATGGCTCCCTTATCGTCAGCGTATATATACTAGGAATGCAAAAACTCCTTATCTAAAAAGGAATAATTATAAATGGCCTTATATATAACACAAGGCTCTATAACTACAGACTACGCCTGGAACAATGTTATTGCTATATATAATAGGGACACACCTAATCCACATACGCAGCACAGGTGTGCTGCGGCCACTATACAGGCCCCTATAATATAAGATAATGTATAAATTAAGACTAAATAAAATGCGCGAACTGTTACTAAAGCATATATAAGGCGTAGGAGAGAGAAGACTGTATTGAATATAGGAGACGGAAGGAAAGGGCTTAACAGCTACAGAAACAACTATATGTTAGGTTATATAAATGGAAATAACAGGCAATAAGCTAGGGGGACGTAGGTGTCTTTCTAGCGTTTCCTACCTTTAATACTAGGGGGCTAAGCTAGCCATCCCAAGCCTTAATAGGCCAAAAGCGATACTGTGTAATATTACCAGACCAAACAGGGACATAAGGGATATATAGGATATAAGGGAGAGGACGCCTAGTAGGAAGACCCCTATGGACGGCTATAGTAAGTTTAAGGCTAGGATAATTAAGAATTAGATTTAACGCGGTAAATATAATATACGTAGCTGGCTTATAAGGGGCATATAGCTAACCGGCAAGAACGGGGGAAGAACCGGAGGCAATAATAGACTTAGATTTAGAAAGGCTAGTAGGAACACAAGATATAGAAATGGAAAGCTCTATATAAAATAAGTAGTGGCCAGGGAGTAAATACAGGAGACGGAAGTTCTAAACATTTTAGAAAAAGTGGAAATGGAAGAAGTAAAAAGCGAAGGAAAGGCAAAGGACCCCTACTAGGGGTCCGCTACTTGACCATTATATAGTATAACTGCGGCAATACAAACCACTGTCTAGCAAGGCCCTTACTAGACAGTCTAGACCTAGAGAAACACTATATTCTTACTATATAAGAGCTGTATTATAATACCTACATATAATTAATATACTGCCCCTAAGGATTCCAGCTCCTATATAAACTAAAAGCAGCCATACACGTATGCTTTATAATTAGCAAAAATATCAGCCTTGCTTTATAGTCATAGCAGGCAGTTAACCTAGATATTACAGTTATAACCATCCAGATATATAGGGGACTAGTATAAATCATTAATGTCTATAACCCTAGGGTTAAAGGGGTAGCATAGACAGAGAACATTATATCTATAATAAGCTTGCTAGAAACTAAATACGCAGAGTCTATTTTACTAGGAGACATAAACCTCTACTACCTATAGTAGGGGGGCATCTATGTTGCTGCTAATTAACAGGTAGAGTGCCTACTAAGAGCTATAGATAATGGGGGCCTTAAGCTAGCTACCCCCCCAGGTGCAATTATATAGCAATAGGGTACCGCCAAAAGTATAATTAACCTTATGATTATAGACGAAAACCTATACCAGAGACTTAAAAGGTGCTCTCCTAAAGAAGAATAGGCACTTACCTTAGACTATATCCCTATCCAGATATAACTAGATCTAAACATTAAGGCGTAACTAAATGGTAAAAGATACGCAATAAGGAAGCTTAACGTAAATAGCTTCCTTAATACAATTAAATAATAACTCTAAGACCTAGAAGAAATCCACCTAATACCAAATAAGCGAGGCTTATTGGCTACCCCTAAGGAAATTAATTAAAGACTAGAAAGGATCCAGGCAGTAATTAAAAGCGGGCTGGAAAAGCACTACCCGGTTTCAAAACTAGGCCCCTATACGCGACACACATGGTCTGCATAGTGCGCGGCCCTTATAGCTGGCCAACGACAAGCAAGGAGGAAATATATAAGCAGCCATAATTCTAAGGACGAGAGACGATATAAAGACACAAGAAACTAGCTAAAGAATACCCTAAGAAAAGAAGTAAGGAATAACTAGAGACGGTTTATAAACGAACACACTATTAACCCGAGTCTCCCCTATAATAAGAGCCTTTGGACCATAGCAAAATGGGCAAAGAAAAAGGTGGGACGCCTAGTAGAAGATCTATACCTACTACCCCTATAAAGAGCAGGCGAACCACAGGCTATAAGCAATAATAATAAGAAGGCAAAGATCCTTATAAAAAGATTTTTCCCTTAACTAGCTCTAGTAGACCTTAGCGACATTACTAGTAAAACACTGGTGACTTACCTAAGGGTCAACAGCGATATAATAACTAAAGAAATGGCCAGAACTATTAGCCGCCTTTTAAATAATATAGCACTAGGACTAGATAGGATCCTAAACAAAGCCCTAAAGACCTATAGACCACTTATAGCACCTTGGCTTGCAGATGTAGCCAAAGCATGCTTTGCAATAGGCTACTACCCATAACTTGGAAGATCTATAACGATGGTTATCTTATAAAAAGAAGGTAAAGCAGACTACTTAATCCTAGGAAGCTACCGCCCTATTGCCTTAAAAAACACCCTAAGCAAGATCTTAGAAAAGGTTATAGCGGACTATATAGTAGATATAGCAGAGAAACACGCCCTACTACTATAAAGCCAAATAGGGGCAAGAAAGAATCGCTTAACGCTATTAGCACTTACACTACTCACTACTACTATTAAAACTGCATGGGCTATGCGAAAGGACTTTATAGTATTAATACTTAGCCTAGATATTAGCGGCGCCTACAACAATATACCCTATAAGCGTCTCCTATACATTTTTAGGGTAAAGGGCTTCCTAGAATGGATTATTTAATTTATTTAAGGATTTATAGGCCAGAAAGAAATATTACTGGTCTTTAGCGGATACCAGAGCCCCCTTATTATAGTTGTAATAGGAATACTACAAGGATTACCTCTGTCGCTTATACTCTTTCTCTTCTTTGTAAGCAACCTACTTAACACCTTTAAGAAAGGGGCGACCTAGGGGATAGGCTTTATCAATAATATAAACCTAATTATATATGGGCCAACAGCCGTAGAGAACTGTAGGATACTAGAGAAAGCCTATAATACCTATATAGAATGGGCAAGACGATATAGAGTCTAATTCTTACTAGAGAAATACCAGCTAATCCATTTTATAAGAAAATGTAACCAATCTGCAGATCTTTAGCATACAATCTATATCTAAGGCTTTGGGGGTCAACCGGTTTAAGGCCTAAGGGTATTAGGAGTGTGGGTAGATAGTAAGCTCTAGTAGAGCGTATATATGGCGTAAGCGGCCCGTAAGGGCCAAGTATAGTATATTACTATATCTAGGATTGTTAATTCTATATAGGGTCCATGCTTCTAGAGGTCACGCCTACTATATATAGCAGTTGTCCGGCTAACTATAACGTATAGATCTAGCATTTGGGCCACTGGAGAAACTAAGAAAGGCCCCCCTAAATCACTCCTTAAACCACTCTAAAAGGTCTAAACAGCCTACCTTAGGAGTATAATAGGCGGGTATAAGCGAACGGCCACAGCACTGCTTAAGAAGGAAGCTAATATTCCCCCTTTATAACTATATATTAAAGCCGATGCAATGCAAAGGGTGCAAAAGAAACGCAACTTTAATGTTATAAAGTATATTAAGACACGCCTAAATAAACTATAGAGGGACCCTAGGGTGCCCTATAGGAGAAGGAACCAACAACCCCAAAGTAGGGAAGATATATTAGGAAAACAGGTGGAGAAAGTAGAAGAAGAATAGTGCGGCGCTAGGGCCTAGGCCTATATAGAGGAGAAAGGGAGATGCGTAAGAGGCCAGCAAAGACAATAGTAAGGGAGAGAAAGGAGCTAAAGTAGAGCATAAAAGAGTACTAGAAAACCATCTACCGCAATATAATACTGGTTGGACCAATGCTAGAGAGATAAATAGGAGTTAAAGGTACAGAGGTAGACTTAGGTAAGGGAAACCCAAGCCATAGTATAGGTAACGCTATAGGGGGTAAATACCTAAGGGCTCTAAGAGGGCCTAATAAAGGCAGAAAATACAATGGCAATACTCTTAAGAATAGGAATAATAGGACTAAAAGATTGGCTTCACTGGGTGGGTGTCCCAGTAGGTAGCCTAAGGTGCGAATATAGCTGGCCAAGATAGACACCAAAATATATAATACTATTATGCCCCTTACGCACTAGCTAAGAAGTAATGCTCTTAGTAGCTAGCACAGAAAACTATAATACACTGCTTTTAATATAGAAAGGCCTCAAGGCGGCTACCCGGTGGCTCATTGGCTAAAATATGCTAGACCAGTTCTGGGTTGCAAAGGAAATAGCAATGGAAGGCAAAGGGGTAAGTAATAGGCACCCCCTAATAACTCTACAGGAGTAGAGTACAGTGTGTAATACTAGCGCGTCCATAGGTTTGTTATGGCAGCAGTGGTTCCTAAGGAGGTTAAAAAGTAAGGTAGTAGAGCACTACTGGTAACTTATAGGCGACTTGCAAGCGAGCCCCAAAAGGCGGGAAGACGGATTATGGGGTTTTCTCAAATAGAGTTTTCTCCCTATATGTATATAAGGAGTAGTCCGCGTGGGCCTAATAGGGATCTGAATCGGACGTTAAGCAATAAATAATAATAATTAAGAACTGATACCCTATACTACTTATATATAAGACTCTTAAGCGGCTTAGCTAAGCTAAAATCTATACTAAGCTTAATATTATTACCGCCTTTAACCACCTCCAAATATAGGAAGGTAATAAATAGAAAACCGCATTCATATTACGCTTTAACCAATTTAAATATACCATTATACCCTTTAGTGTATATAACGGCCTAGGCAGCTTCTAAAGCTATATTAATAACACCTTATAGGGCCACCTTAACAACTTCTGCTCTGCGTACCTAGATAATATACTTATTTATAGCAACAACCCCTCTAAGTATACTAAGCACGTTTAAAAGGTCCTATAGCGCCTTAGGGACATAGGACTTTATATTAATTTAAAGAAGTATAAATTCTTAGTTACAGAAGTAAAATACCTTAGACTAATTATTACTACTAAGGGTGTCTATATAGACCCTAAAAAGGTATATATAATTACTAAATAGCAAATACCTAACTGCATTAAGAACGTATAAGCCTTCCTTAGTTTTACTAACTTCTATTAAAAATTTATATACAACTTCTTGGGTGTTATAGCACTACTTATAGCAATAATGTAAACAAAAGGTCTTTTTATAAAAGGAAGAAAAACATATCTATATTTTATCTAGACACTTAAATGCGAGAAGGCGTTCTAAAACCTTAAAGATGCTTTTACTAAAGTATTTATCCTAGCCCATTTTATACCAGAATAATAACTCTATTTTAAAACTAACTCCTTAGACCATATTAACGCAGGCGTCCTTTCCTAGATAGGTAATAACAGCCTCCTCTATTTAGTTGCATTTTACTTATTTAAGCTTATACTATAAGAATATAACTATAAAATCTATGATAAAGAGCTCCTTGCAATTATATAAGTATTTAAAGAATTTTAACTAGAACTTTCCTTAGCAGAACCTAACTAGCCAACTAAAGTCCTTACAGACTATTATAACCTTAAGTACTTTATGACTATAAAATAGCTAAACTAATACTAAGCACACTAGAATAAGTTCCTCTCTAGTTTTAACTTTAAGATTATATATAGGCTAGGAGTATAAGGTACTAAGCCTAATAGCCTAATACGCCGCTTATAAGACCTTTCTTAGTTTAAAGATAACCCCTATAATTAGTTCCAATAACAGACAATCCTAAAAGTATAAAACTTGGCCCTAGATATACTACCCAAGACAGAACTAACTGTACCTTAGCTTTATACCACAGAATTAGAATTACCCCCTAAAATTAATAAGCTTATTACCACAATATATAACACCTCTATTAATCCATTACTATACTAACTAATTGCTGCAAAGATCGCCGGTACCCATATACTACCTACTAACCTCTAAAGCTTAAGCTAGATTAATATAGCAGCCTTAAGAGTAAAAGAGAATAGGCTCTATTATAGAGGCCGTCTATTTATTCCCAACTTAGAAGACCTATAACAGCAACTAATCTAAATGGCCTATAACCTCTAGTTAAGTGGCCACCTATGTAAGGGAGGAACCTATAAGCTCCTTAGCCAATACTCCTTCTAGCCTAAAATAATAGACTTAATTAAACGCTTTATAAGCACCTACTATGGTTATAAGCGTGCTAAAGCATTTTATACAAAGTACCAAGGACTACTACACCCTCTATTAGTACCTATATGTTAATGGGCAGATATCGCTATAGATTTCATTATTAACCTACTACCTTATAAACGATATGGCCGAACCTATAAGAACATCCTTATAATAATATGCCGACTTATAAAAGAACGCCACTACGTCCTAACCGAAGGTGTAGCTGTTAGCAATATTACTAACGCCTTCCTCTATAAAGTTTACTAACTATATGGGTTACCTAACTTTATTATGTCTAACTAAGGTATATAATTTAACTCTAATGTATAGAGGCGAATCTGCCAATACCTTAGTATCTCTGTTAAGATGTCTATATCCTTTTACTATAAAACTGCTAGATAATTAGAAAACGCTAACGCTAGTATAAAGGCGTACTTATGATAGGTAGTTGCCTATAGTTAAGATAACAAGGTAGACTACCTTCCGCTAGGTAAATTTATAGCAAATAACTATATCTTAGCTACTATAGGACTTACCCCATTCTTTATAAATAAAGGTTATTACCTATAATCTAGTATAGAGCCACCAGAGCCTATTAATAAGAAACTGCTATATAAAAAACGCCTTAAGATATTACTTGCTAATCAGTATACAGACTATATAAAAGATCTGCTTAACTACTATAAAGGAGAGATGGCCTAGGCCTAAGTAAAATAGGCTTACTTTGCCGACTATTACAGAACACTACCACCTGAGATGCATATTAGTGACTAGGTATAGTTAGATGCACACAAAATCTCTATATAGAGGCCTATGAAGTTACTTAATTATAAGAACCTTAGCCCCTACTAGATTACACAAGTTATTAATAGGGAAGCCGTATATAAACTAGAGCTCCCGCCCGCCTTAGCTACCTATGGGATATGGCCTATATTTTACCTATAGCTACTATACCTTTACTAGCCTAACCCTCTACTAGAATAAATACAGCCTAAACCCCTACTAATACTAATTTAAGATAAGAACGAAAACGAGAACTATAAGAAGTAGACTATTAAATGAATTATTAACTCTAAATACTTTAGCAAAGATAGAGGACGGCGGCTCTACTATAAAGCCACCTATATAGGATTTAACATAGATTAGCCGGAATGGTAACTATAGAAAGACTTTAAGAATGCAAAGGATCTAATCAGCGATTTTTACTATATAAACCTATAGAAACCGGGCCTAAGCAGAGATTTTATGCCTAATCCTCTATAGGAGCCCTTATAGAGTTAAACCGTTATATATTACTATAAAAGGGCAAATTGCCGTTAGATTGCCATAGATTATTATAAAGTGTAATTACGTAACTAGAAAATATTAAGATATCCAGGAACTTCGACCGGCGGTTAAAGTTATCTAATTAGTTAGATTCTAGACACTAAGGAGAAGCTAGCTAATTAAGATTTTCCATCCCTAGGATAGAAAATCGCTATTAGCTCGCCTACTACTAGCGCCTTGGCGACCCCCTTATACCTTACTAAGTCTCCAATAGTCTCCTTCCCCCTCTATAGCTTAGTACCCTAGCATAAGCAGCAACCTATAAGTCCCAAGTCAGAAGCATCTATACGAGCTTGTTATACCTGTAACAATATTTCTTCTTCTTCTCTATACCCTAAGCGTTCCCCCTATATATATAGTAACCACAGCGTTGCCAGAGCTCCGCCTTAGTAGGAGGGGGGTAGTATTACGGAACCCGACCATAGGGGCCTCTATAGAAGAGCCCCGTGCTCTCGCGTACACCTTGTGTACAACTTACGTTAGCTATGCGTGGGTATATCACCTCCTTACGCCCTCGACCCTTACGATTAATTGCGCAATGTCTTGTAGCTACTGCCCTCGTCCTGTAATAGATTCTTTTGCTATAATAAAGGGGATTATTATAGTCTATAAAGGGCTTTCCTTAAGCGCAGTACTTTATCTATCTTTCCTTTATTAAACCCTAGCGGTAGCTTTATATAGATAACTTTATTAAGATTGTAATGGATAAACACGTTAACTATATCTATCTATATTATCTCTAGGTTAAATTTCATGGTAATTGCCATAGGGGTTTAAAAGGTTATACTAGCTAATATAATAGCTCTTATAGGTAGGTCTCCTAGGGCCTATTAATTTCTATATACTATTAAGCATGCCTTGTATTTCTGGAGAAATCTATACTTATCTGTCTTATAGACAAATACCTATATTAAGCTAAGGATCTATTATCCCTTTACGTACTTCTTATCTATTTCTTAAAATAACCTTATTTAATAATGGGATTAGAGGTAGGCTTATTAAGCCTTTTAGAACTAATCTTAAAGAGGGTGCGTATTAAGGTCCTAGATTGACTAAGGTAGTAGAGGTAAGTTCTTCCTATATAATCTGATATTGCGTATTTTGCCTAATTTTAGCTTATTGTTGTTAAGTTAACTATTAAGGTTAAACTTCCTTCATACTAAGAAGGCGCTGTAATAGGCTAAAGTAATCCTTTTGGTAATAAAGTCTTTAACCAAGTTATTAAACACTCCCTAAGTATAAAACCTATCTTTTACTTGGCTAATAATGTCCTAATTAGTACCTTATATATTTAACTTTATAGGATACTTGACGTAAAAGGCATATAGAGATTCTTCGTCTTCTTCCGTTAAAGGTGGCGTATAATATATATCTTTAAGAACTCTTACAAGCTTAAGATCTGCTAATTTATTAATAGTTTAAACTGGCTTATTAACATTATTATCTTTCTCTTAAATTAACGGTTTAAATACTTCTTTATTATATTCTAGAAGAATCTTATTCTTAGTTAGAGTATTAGGGAGTTAAACTTTCTTAATTAGCGTATCTAATTTAGCGTATAGGTCCTTTCAAATATCTATTTGCTTATTATTAAAGAACGTCTTTTTATTAAAGATAATGTCCCTAATAGAGATAATAATACCTTTATATGGGATCTAGATCCTATAAATATTAGTAGAGTTATAGCTAACGAGGTAGCCAATATGGGCTTGCAGATCTAGCTTGCTTAGCCTTTTCTTCTTTAGCTGGGCGTCTAATATTATTATGTATGCCCTATAGCCGTAGGCTTTTAGGTGCACTAATTATGGTTTCCTTAATCTCCTATTAGCTAAGAAGGTATAAAACCTCTTATATAGCGATTTCCAACTATTACTTTCCCGTAGCGTTTAATCTTAAAGGTTGCATTTTTATTAAAACCTATAACCTTTAGATAAGGTGGTTTTTTTAGACCTTCTTAAGGTACTTCTGTGGCTAGGTTAATATAGGCCTAAATTTGCTAATCTATAAGGACTTAGAGTTGCTATAGCCATTATTCCCAGTCTTCTAGCTTATTAAGGATGATCGTAGTTAATAAACTTAACGTTGGTGGAGTTATTTAACTAATAGGCAAAGGAGGAATTGAGATGGTATTTTGTTGTTAGGATTGTCCTTATTGTTAGGATTGTCCTTATCGTTAGAATTATCCTGTGACGTTTGAGGTAGAATCTTTTAAAATCTTGTGGAATCTCATGGAAGACTTATCCTGTAATAATTAGGGTAGGATTTTATTAGAGTCTAACAATAAGGTAGAATTTCTTTAAATAATTAAGTAATAGCTAAATAGCTTCTTAAGTTAGCGGACCGGGCTTATAACTATTAGATAGTTTATATAAAGCTATTTATTAATAAAATGGGTTGATTAATTAATAATCTTGACTTAATCGTTGATTAATGCTTCTAATAAGCCCCTAGGGCTTTAAGCTATAAAGAGACTTTACAGTGCACGGGCTCCGTGCACGTGACTTATGCATATAACCTACGCCTTTAGAGAATACAGATTATCTGATATATTTAGCACAGTAGAATAAAGTTAAAACGTTATATAAGGAAAGTATTATACAGGAATATAGGTATATAGTAGTATAAGGACTTTATAAGGTGAAGTAATTATAAAGGATAAGAATATATATAATAAGCGAAGCTATTACATGGTCTTAGGAAGCTTCTATAGATACCCTAACTCCCTCCTCCTACTAATAGAAAGAAATTAGAAAATAGGAGAAAGGGGTATATATTGTTTACTTAGTTACTAGGTTAATAGGTATTGTACTATATATAGGGCAAGATAAAATATAGGTAGTAGTTTTAGTAAAACTTAAAAGACCTAGTAGAATTTAACAGATTTAGTAGAATTTAGTAAAAGCTATAAATATTATAGATATTATAGATATTACGGTAAAAATAGGTAGGTAGCATATATTAGAATATAGTGGATGATAATAGGTTATAGTAGATTACAATCTTATAATCGGGTTTTAATTACTAAGTTAGTAGAAATAAGTAGGCGTATATAAAGTGTTATAGAGGTATTCTATAATAGTACCCCCTCTTTAAACTTAAGCTCCTATAAGATAGGGTTATAGTAATTCTAAATAGAGTTTATAAAAGTCTTTTATAGCTTATATAAGTTTTATAGAGTTAATAGGTTCCTATAAGGGCTTAGTATAGCCTCTTTATATTAGAAAGTATATATATTAGCGTTTCTGTAACAGCGCTAGGGCATATTACCTGCCAAATTCTACCATACTGCTGCCATATTCTACTATACCTATAATTAGCTCGTCTATTACTAGCGCCTTAGCGGCTAGCTCTTTATATTTATTTACATTAGTCTTAATAACCCTTTTTTCCTTCTTTTTAGCTTAGTATCTTTATTAGATAGCAATCCACAAGCTATAAGGGATATTATTATAGTTACCTTAGGTTGTTCTTAGAACAACCTCCAGACGCCCCTTAGTTAGTCGCCGGTCATATACTAGAGGCACGTGCCCGTAGTATATAGTCTCTATAATCCTAAAGGCCTTACCTTTTTAAGGATTTATCTCTCTTACCAATCTATTCTATCCACAATTATATTCTTATAGCCCCCTATCTACAAAGTCCCCTTATATTTAAATCCTTCCTACTCCATTTAGAAGGGCAGCTAGCTTAAGGACTAGATTGTTTTATTTATATCTACTATCCTCCTTTAAAATCTTGTAATAACCTAAATAGAAACTCCATAAATACCTTATAGAAAGCCGTTGTATTAAGGTAAGAAGGTCCCTCTAAGAGTAAGAGATTATAACAATATAAACCTCTAGGCAAGACGGCCAAATAAGCCCTAATACTTAGATACGCTAGGAGCTTAAAGACTTTTATATACCTATGGTTACTACTAAGGAAAATATAGATACCCTCTATAATAGATGTAATATTACTAGAAAGCAACTAGAACCCCTCTAGCCCTACCTAGGCTAATTAAAAGACTAAGCGCCAGAGGTAACCCTAAGATCTTCCCCTAAGCTAGAAATGCTGTAGGAATATACTAATATATCTAACTAGGAACCTAACTAGAACCCTCCTAAAAGACTACCAGCCTATAATTGGCATAGTGGCGGTGTAAAAACTGCTTATAAGTTAAGCGGGCCTACTTCTTTGGGTAATCTAACCTAAACACTAACTTAAGACCTAAGGCTTATTGGGAAATCTGCTCTAGCTACTAGTACTAATACTACCTCTATAGTTGGAGCTTCCTTAGGCTCAAGTTTAGAAAGCTAAGAGCCCTATATTAATATCCTTTAAGATGGATATTAGGAAGCTGTTGTAAGGCTCTTAGAAGCTATATAGGAGGAAGCTACTAATAAATATGTTAGAACCCTTTAAGGGCTAAGGGCTTCCTAGGGGCTACCTAGTACCTACCTAAGGAAGTGTAGAAGACTTAAAAAGGCATTTATGTAATAAATAGAAAAAAGATATAGACTGACTAGCCAAGGCCTTCGGTAGTCTAGAACTTCGTTATAGATCTAGCGCCTAACAGTTGGACGACTATGTTTATAAAGTAGACAACTTCTTTAAGATGCTAATAATATAAGATAATATTAAAGAGCGTATATAATGGATTATTAGTAGGATTAAAGACCGATTACTAAACTAGATTACGCTTAATTAACTTAATAAAGAGTAAGTTACTATATGGCCATAGCTATAGACCTTACTAAAGGGTTGGACCTAAGATTTATAGGTTATATAATATAATAATGCAGAATGATTCTAGAATGGTATATAGCTAGACCATTAAGATTTCCGTTAGTTTATAAACTTTATGGAAACTTATACTTAATAAATAGATCCAGAGCCCTTTAAAAATAAGGACGGTAGCATCTATAAGGAGAAGATTAGATTTATCTAGGCTAGAATTAAGCTAGTAATTTATAATAAAATAAAGCACATAGGAGCCCTATTATAGATCACTATATATACTAATTTTAAATAAGTGGTTCTAAATGCTAAGGATATGGTAAGGAACTAGACCTCTTCTAGTAAGAAGCTAGGAGGTAGCTAAAAATATAGGCACTCTAGCAGTAATATAGGGCAGACCTAAACTTTAAAAAAGCTATTCTTAAGGGGAAATCTAGAATAGTTAAAGTTAGGGACCTTAAGTAATGGGAAAGACTCCTAGGGCTAACCTAATACCCGTCTGGCACCCTTATAGGAACACTCTAAAAAGTTAAGAGAAAACTTCTTTAGAGGTAAACCTAATTAGAAAAATAAGTAGGGTAATAACTGCACTAACAATCTAAAAAAAAAAGCCCTAGTTATAGACCTTTTCTAGCTATAACTAGGGCAAGATATAGAAGGAGAGACTCTCTGTATTACTGTTAAGCTGGAAATAGTACTCCCTATAGGTAAGGCACGTTAGTTCTAAGTACTGTATAATAGTAGCGCTAAAATTAATCTTATATAATACAATTTGGTAAAAGAGTATAGGCTTATCCTGTTGCTAAGGTAGCGGAAACCTACTATAGGGTTTCTGGATAGGCATTAGATTAAACTATACAGTGCCTATAAGCTTATAGTGTTAGTAGCTAATATACATAACCATACTAAGGCGGTTAGCCTATAACCCTTCTAGGCGGCTAACTTTGTGGGTTATAATCTTATCCTTAAATATCCTTAGCTCATAGAAGTAGATTTTAAAATACACTTTAAGATAGAAGCCTTTAAATAATGGAATAATAAAGAATTAGAAGGGCGTATATTACTAATAAGCTTAAAAAATATCCTAGAAAATATAGCTCTAGGTAAAATAGTATACGCTCTATACCTAAAGGAGTATTAAATCCAACCCCTATTTTATAGCAAGATGGGTATAGAGCCTAGTATAGGCGATAACCCTTCTATAATAGTTATCCTATAGAAAACCGCTAGATAGGTTATAGAGATATTATAGGGAGGCGGCAATCTTAAAGATCTTATAAAATACTTCTATTATTATAGGTTACTCTAGCTTAAGTAATACGTAGAGAGTATGCTATAGTACCTTAAATATTGCATTAAGGAGTTTCCTACCCTCTACTAGCTACTATATAAAACTGTTTAATATATAGTGGCAACTATATATAAATAACCACTATAGTATGTAATGCTGCCCGTAAGCGTTCTAAGGGAGCTTTAGGACCTACCTAATAATAATATGGAGGATAAACGCGACCCTAATTTGTTAAATGTCCTAGTGGGCCTAAGGGACTTATTAAGGGTATTTTTAGGTAGGTAAGTAAAAGTTATTTAGCGGAACTTAGAATATAATTATATAATTAATCTAGAAGAAGGCAAATAACCGCTAAACCTTCCTATCTATAACCTTTCTTATAAAGAGCTTAAAATCCTATAGGAGTACCTTAACGGCTTACTGGAAAAGGGATGGATTTGGCCTAGTAAGTTACTAGTAGGCGCGCTAATCCTCTTTATTTTAAAACTAGATAGAATTATAAGGCTATATATAGACTATCGCGGTCTTAATAAGATTATAATTAAGAACCGTTACCTACTTCTACTAGTTAGTGAAATACTAGATTAACTATTTAGGGTAAAGATCTTTATAAAGCTGGATCTCTAAGACGCCTATTATAGGCTTTATATTAAAAAAGGGGATAAGTAGAAGACTGCTTTTAAGACACAATATAGCCACTTTAAGTATATAGTAATGCCTTTTAGGCTAGCCAATGCGCCTATAATATTTTAATTATATATTTATAGAGCCTTAGGGGGACTAGTTAACTATATATACGTTATCTACTTAGAAGATGAGGATTAGTATAAGCAATATATCCATAAAGTGCTAGAATGTTTAAATAATTAGAGCCTCTACGCTAAGGCATTAAAGTGTGTCTTTAATACTAAGTAGGTTAAGTTCCTAGGTTATATTATAATGCCTATAGGCGTAGTTATAGACCTAGTATAGGTGCAGATAATTTAAAAGTGGCTAGAGCCAGAGAGCTACTGTAATATTTAAGTGTTCCTAGGCTTTGCCAATTTCTATAGGCGCTTTATCTATAACTACTTAGATATCGCCCAATACCTATTTAACTATATTACTAAAGCTTCCTAAGACCTAGCCTAAGGAGTAAAAAGCTTAAAGGTGGGAAGGAAGAAAACTAAAAAGGGACCAACTAAATAGTATAAACTATGGATATGGCCCAGAAAGGTATAAAAAGCCTTTTAGGAATTACGTATAAAGTTTATAAAAGCTCCACTACTACGGCATTTTAACCTAGATTAGGCACTAATAATGGTTACTAATGTATTAAATTTTGCCCTTATTGGTATCCTACTATAACCTAATAGGCATTTGGACGCTACCTAGCTCTATTAGAGATTAGTAGTATTCTATAGCAGAAAATTCTAGGGACCTAAATTTAGGTATTATATCTATAATAAGGAACTACTGGCCATAGTTAACTGCTTTAAATAGTGATGACACTACCTTAAGTATATAAGCTATACTACTTATATGCTCTTAGATTATTATAATCTATACTACTTTATAACTATAAAGGAGCTTATACCTTAATAGGCTAAATAGGTAGAAGAGCTTATATAATTTAATTTTGAGACTAAATATAAGATAGAGGAAAACAACCCTACTAATAGACTGTTATAACAGCTAGACTATACTAAAGGCCTTAAAACGGGAAAAGGAAAATAGATAATAGATATCTTACTCCCTATATTATAGAATAAGCTCTAGGTATAAATTGCTTAAGTACCTATAGCTCTAAGTACTAAGTCTTAGGCGGTGTAAACCCTATTAGCTTTTACTAATATTTTAGCTAGTACCTGGTCTGTTGCTAATAAGGGTCCAAATATACCTAGATAGGACGTCCCTAATATACTCTTGGAACTTAGTAATATATTACCTTTAATTGCTAAGCTATCCCCTTATACTAAAAGTAAAGCTATAGAGTAATTAGAACCTAGAGCCCTATAATAACTAAAGGACTTTAACCTTATAGCGGCCTTTCTAATATATACATACTAGAGAGTTATAAGATCTATAATACCATCTAGTTATGTACTTAGAGTAGTATAAGATAAAATAGTATTTACCCAGGAACTATCTAAAAGGTTAATAGATCTTATCTATAAGTATAATAAAGGGACGCCTTTTATACCATTTTTAATACGGAAGTAGGCTAGAAATATAATGGAAAGGAAGCTGCTAGGCGCTACTATTAGGAACCGGACCTAATGGGCCTACTATATAGATACGGCAAGGTTTAGGTAGTCTCCAATTATAAGGCCTTAGAATATTTTATAATAATAAAGGCCCTTACAGCCCAGTAGGCACGCTAGGCGGACATCCTATCCTAGTTTAACTTTCTAATTATATACCGACTAGGTGCTATAAATTATACGGACGCCCTTATAAGGCGCGGATAGAACCTAGATAACTAAATAGCTATAAAGATCTTATTATAGACCTAGACGTTATTATAACTAAAGTACCTTAACCCCTAGATATAGGCAGAGCTAAATACAGACTCTTTAGACGCTAAGATATATCCTATTATGTAACCGACTACGGTACCCTGCCAAACCACCACTGTTTTACCTGCGTATTGCCTACGTATCGCCTACGTATCACTTGCGTATCACCCTATTTTAGCCACGTATTAGTCTCCCCTATGGCTTTATTGTATACCCCTTCCTCGTATATATACAGACACTTTTAGCTACATTTACAATCAAGTTGCTCATTTAATTCTCCCACACTTGCACTGTTACATATTAACTCCATAGAACTTAACCTTATTAATAAACTATTGTAGGCAAATCGTACAGCCCCTTTTTTATAGGAGTACTATAAAAAGATAAAGGACGCTATAAGCCCATAGTCCCTTAAAAACGGACTTCTTAAGTACTGTAAACGGTTAGCAGTAATAGAGGAACAGAACTTATGGACTTAAATTATTGCTAAAGCATATACTTAAATCTCTACGGCCTACCTAGGAAAAAATAAGACTTGTAAGATTATTGGTAACCATTACTACTAGCCTAGAATTATAACAGTGCTAAGGCGCGTTACCTGCTAAATTCTGCTATATTCTGCTACCTGTTATATTGTCGTATACTATCTAGTACTATTTCTTACTATTAGCTCGCCTACTATTAGCTCGTCTACTATTAGCGCCTTAGCGGCTCGCGCTACCTATTTATTAACACTAGCCCTCGCGACCCCCTTTCCTTCTCCTTAGCTTAGTATCTTGTATAGTAGCAATCTATAAGCTTCGGTTTAGAAGCATTTATATAAGCCCGTTACATTATACTAAGCTCTCCCTACATTGCCTAGGAAGGCCTTAATAATATCCTACCTTAAAAGAAGACCTTTGTCTGCAATAACGCGTTAACGTATTATACTTAAATATTAAAAACTCATACTATTACGCCTAAAAAGGCCCTAACAATATCCTACTTTATAGGCTAGACTATACTTAACCTGCATCCCTAAAAGAACCCTAGAATTAAAACTAAATTATACAATTCTGATAAACCTTAGGAAGCCAATAATGGTACCTAAAGTAAGCTTATTTAAAAACCTGCCTTTACCTAAAAGGAATATAAGATCTAGTTAGGATTAGAAATTAAAGATAATAATAACGTTACAGATATACATAAGCAGATTCGTGCCCTTGCAGCTAATTAGAAGGTTAATTGTCTTTAAGCCTAAAGCATATAAGAGACTCTAAAGGGGATCCTGGAAAGCCTTACTGCCTTATAAAATAGCATAGCATCTAGCTACTATTTATATTAATCTAAATAAAGTACGGGATGCCTGTTATACTATAACCGCCTAATAATAAAATTAAACTAATTTTTTACTAAGTTCTAGACCCAATTCTTATACCTAGTAGGCGAAGGCTAGGTTCCCCCTAAGAACTACCGTTTAGACCTATATAATAAGTTAATAGTCTAACTATAAAAGAATATTATAGTAGCCTTAGACAACCTACTAACCTACTAAAGACTTACAGCCTAATATTTATTACTAGATTTAGAACTAAAATAAATTAATGCTCATTCTAATTAATTAAAGCGTCCCTATAATAATTGGAACCTATTTACTACACTAATAGAAGCTGGCGTTAGAAAATAAACTATAACCACCCTTATATTAAAAGTGGTCATAACTACCTACCTATAAGCCTCACCCAACTTATTACATACTACGCCTTTAGTTAATACTTGTTGCAACACCCTAATTAATCATGCCATAGTTATGTGCCTTAATTGCAAAAAGGATAGTTACTTTATTATATTCTGCTTAGAGCTAAAGGATATAGGTAATATTAAGGAGATAGAGGAAGAAGAAATGTCTGATAAGTTAGGAAAAGAAGAACCCTAGGGAAAGACTCCCCTTTAGGGTATCCTATTAATCTTAAGGAGATTAATTTAAGTTAGCTAATAGGTGGAAAACACTTTATAGTTCTATATATAGTATCTTAAAATAAATATAGAGTTAATACCACTACCCTTATTAACACTAGAGTAAATGGCTTTGCCTTTATAAATACTACTTATATAAATAATATTGCTAAGTTCTTAAATATAAATGCTACTTAACTGGAGAAGCCTGTCTAAGTAAAAGGCTATAATGGTCAAGCCGGTAAGCTAGTTACCTATATCCTAAAGCTATATATCTCTATTAATAGACAACGCCAGTATAGTATCCCCTTTTGTATTCTAGACCTAGGTTCCTATAATATAATCCTTAGCTAAAAATGGATATCCTACTTTAATATTTAGCTAAATATTTAATAAAGATAGTTTATCTAGCTGGAGAATAGACTAAAGTTACCCTCCTTTATTAGAGAAATCTGTACTAACTATAAGATATTAGCTGTGAAGGCTAATTCTATCTACTAGTAGGATATTAGGAACTGCGACCTAGCCTTTACCTAAGAAGATGCCCACTATAAGGCCGGTAGGGACTCTATACTAATAAGGATACTCCCCTAAAGGACTATAGTTAAAGAGGACTCTACTTATAGAAGTAGAATGAATAGTAATATAGACAACTTCTAAATTACGGAGATCTGGCTGATAGGGAAGAGGATATACTAATAGGATATAGAGGATAATCTTTAGAAGATATAATAAGAGCTAAAAGGAGTAAAGACAATACTAATACGCCAAAGGCCCCTAAGGCTATGGACACCCCTACTATCACACGACCCCCATATAGTAGATATTGCGGCAATTAGCGCTATAGGTTTCCACTTTAATATATATTAGAAGGACAACGAGGTCTTTATAACTAGCTTATATAAAATTAACTAGATTATTAATAAGAAGGAAGAATGGCTAGTAGAGAAAACTAATAAGGAGCTAGTTAAGCACCTCCTCCCTATATACCTCTTAAACTATAGAGACGCGTTCTTAAAAGCTGTTTTAGATATACCGCCCCCCTACTAAACCTATAATTATAAGATTTAACTAGAGGCCGATGACTCTCTAGGCTATAGCCCCCTTTACTAGCAAACTATAGAGGAATTAAAAGCAACTAAGTAGTATTTAATTAATAACCTCTATAAGGGGTTTATTAAACCAAGTTAGGCCCCTTTTACTTTCCCTATTTTATTTATAAAGAAACCTAATAAAGGCCTTTGTTTCTATATTAACTATTAAAAACCAAATACTATTACTTAGAAAGATTGCTACCCTCTCTCCCTAATTAATAAGACCCTTATACATCTAAGCTAAGCCAAAATCTTTACTAAGCTTAATATCCGTTAAGCTTTCTACTAAATTGGGATAGACCCTATATTAGAAGATCTAACAACATTCTATACCCGCTACGGTTTTTATAAATATAAAGTCCTTCCTTTTAGACTAATAAATAGGCTAGCCACTTACTAATAATATATAAATAATGTTCTTTTTAATTACCTTAATAAGTTCTATACAGTATACCTAGACAATATTCTTATATACTTAGACAATAAACTTAAGCACTAAGTTTATATTAAGTAGGTCCTAAAGAGACTGCAAAATGTAGGCCTATAAGTTAATATTAAAAAATGGGAACTTGGAGTAAAACGTATAAGTACCTTGGGTTTATTATTAGTATAGAAGGGATTAAAGTTAACCTAAAGAAGGTTAAGGTAATTTATAACTAAAAACCCCTTTGCACTATAAAGGGCATCTAGTCCTTTCTTAGCTTTTATAATTTCTACTATTAGTTTATCTATAACTATAGAGTTATAGCTAAGCCTCTTATATAACTAACTAAGAATAATACGCCTTTTATCTTTAATAATAACTATATAAAAGCCTTTAAGAAGTTAAAGAACTAACTTATCTTCTCTCTAATCCTTTATTACTATAACCTAGACCTTAAATTAATACTAAAAACGGATGCCTTTAATAGGGTAGTAGCGGGGATCCTTTTATAGCTATACCTAAACGGTAAATAGTACCCTATTGCGTTCTTCTTAAAAATAATAGCCCTAGCTAAGTGTAACTATAAAGTGCATAATAAGGAAATGTTAGCTATTATATAATTATTATCCTAGTAGCGTGCAGAGCTTAGAAGCATAGACTCTTAAATTAAGGTCTATACCAATTATAAAGCCATTAAGTACTTTATAATAATAAAATAACTTACCAGTTAACAGGCCTAGTGGGCCAAAATACTCTCCTAATTCTTCTTTATAATTATATACCGCCTTAGCAAGCAAAATGCTAAGGCTAATACCCTAGCCTAGAGAGAACAGGATATAAAGCTATAAGATAAGCTAAAGGCTTAGTACTAGATATGCACCCTTCTCTATACCAAACAGCTTAACCTGTATATCCTTAAGGAACTAAGCTCTAAATAGAATAAGGTAGCACCTATAGAAGGAAAGGCCCCAGAAGAACTAATAGGACTAATTAATTATATTTTAACCGTGAACCGCACAGCCAAATCCCTAAAAGCCCTCCGTAATTAAGCTATAGGAGGTAACCCTAATTTAGAAATAGAAGATGGACTACTCCTATACTAAGAACAGCTTATAGTTTTAGACATTAATAACCTATAAATAGAGCTAGTCCGTAAAGCCTACTATTAAGTCTCTATAGCGCACCCTAGTTAAGACAAGACCTACTAACTACTATTACCTTATTACTATTAGCGAGGACTCTTGTCCAATATAGAATAATTTATTAGAAATTATTATACTTATAAACGCGTAAATACCCCTAGGGACCAAACTCCTAGATAGCTGCAACCACTGCTAGTCCCTAAACGCCCTTAGCAATATATTATAATAGATTTTAAATTATTCCTAAAGGATAAATACGGCTATAATATAGGCTTTATAGTAGTTAACCAACTAAGTAAGTAAGCTATTTCCCTCCCTTACTTTAAGACTATAACCGTAAAGGACATGGCCCGTATATATATTAATAACATCTACCAAATCTATGGCGCTCCTAATTTAATTATCTCTAACTATAGACCCTAATTTATATTAGACTTCTAGGATAAATTCTACTATATCCTTAGAATCTAGATTAAGCTCTCTACTATATTCTACCTTTAGACTAACGGCTAAACCGAGATTATAAACTAGTACCTTAACCAGCAACTCTACCCCTTTATTAGCTACTACTAAAACAACTAGTTAAAACTACTACCTATAATAGACTACACATAGCTTACGCTCCCTTATAATTATAAGAATATTACTATTTAAGTTACTCTATGGATATAAATTATAAATATCCTTTAATTGGGATAAACCTATAGGACCTATAACAGCCCGTAAACGCCTTAGCCATAAAGAGGCCTAGGCATTTACTAAAAGAATGTATAGAGCCTAGGAGACCGCCTAAGCAATTATAAAAAGAGCATAAGAAAAGAAGGAGTCTAATATAAATTAACATTGTTACGAGATAGACTTCTATATCGGAGATAAGGTATAGGTGTTAATAAAGAACTAAAAGACCTAGAGGCCAAGCCGTAAGCTAAACCACTAAATGGCTGGCCTCTATAAGATCTTTAAGAAGGTAGGGCACTCTTTTAAGGTTAAGCTACCAGAGTTAATAAAAATCCACCTTATTTTCTCTTTAAACCAACTATAGAAGGCTGCGAATAACTGTAACAGGACTAGCCCAGTTATAGTAGGAATGTCTTAGTGAAACACTTGATAGATAAATTCTAACGCTTTAATTAAATTCTACTAAATTCCGCTAACTTAATTAAATTCTACCAAGTTCTACTCTTAATTAAATTCCACTAAATTCCACTAATGTAATGGAATTTGGTCGAAACCCGTTAAAATCTGCGTGGGCTTATGCCTACGCGTCTGCTGCTAAAACCCCAAATATTTAGTTATAAGTTTCCTATATTCCTTTCTCTTCTTTACGCAATGTCTTATACTTAGCAAGAGCTATATACCCCTAGATTAGATAGAAATTATATCATTCCTTTAAATCTTCCTTAAAGCCTCTTTATACCCTTACATTATATTATGTTAAAATAACTACTATTAAAATGGCAAACGAACTCAAATCCCCTTTAATAATTATAAGTATTATGTCCCTAGTTAGGGAACAGTTAACTATAATATAACAGTCCTTTATAGACGCCTTAGCTTAGCAGCGGGCTGCACTAGAAACCTAGCATTAGCGATTAAGAGAAGCACTCTATAGAGAACTCCGTAACGTTAAGGCACTTATATTATAGACCCTAATAGCAACACCTATAAATAAGATTAAAATAACAGAACTTAAACCTAGCCTATTAAATATAAATACTAAACTAGTAATAGTAGCTTAACCTATACCTGTAGTAAACCCTATACCTACTATAAAATCTAAAAAGCTCCCTAATCCTCTAATGTTTAATAGAAACTAAAATAACCTATATCTCTTTATAACTAAGCTCCGTCTTAAACTCTTAACGAACTATAATTAATACCCTACTAAGGCTAGCAAGATTAGCTATAGAATGTCTTAATTAAGTAAGGACACTATATAAACCATGAATCTATTCTTCCGTAATAGCACCTTTGTTAATTTTAAAATATTTATCTCTTTGCTAGAATAAACATATAATAACGCTAGCTATAAATATATAGCTGTTACCAAACTTAAAAACCTATAATAACGGAACTAAGACTTTACTAGCTTCTTTTTGGAATTTTTAGGCCTTATTAGTAAGCTAAATTCGAATAAAGCCGCTAGAGTTGCTACCCTTTAATAAGCTATTTTGGATAAGATTAGAGCCTAGTTAGTAGGTAGAGAACTACTAAAAAACCTATCTGAATTTACTATAATATATTAACAAATTAATAAGGACCTTTAATATAATAAATAGACTTATTCTCTAAAGTTAACTATACCTTGCGTTTAAAACTCTATAAAACTAGTATATACCCTAAAGCGCGATCTATCTCTAAAACCTAAAAGCCCTATATACAACCCTATAGACCTTAATGCCGCTTAATTCTATACACCTCTGGGAACAAATAAACAAAGAACTTAAGCTATAAATGGAGAATGCTTTAGATGTAGTAAAAAAGGATATATTTAAAAGCATTGCCGAACTTACCCCTTTAAAAAAGTCTGCCGTAGTTCCTCCCATTCCTTAAATTATACCCACTCTATAAATTATATTTGGTCATTATAAAGCATCTTACCTTTAGTTAACTTAGAAAACGAATTATTCTAAGACTAAGTTACGCCTTAAGATAAAAAGTAGAAGAGTATAAGTGTCTAGGCTCTTCTAGCGCTAATATATAACATAACTCCCTTAATATACTTAGCAAAATTTAAATACTTAGAAAATAGAAGAAGGTATAAATCCTAATAGATAGCGGAGCTACTAGTATAGGCTTTATTAATATAAACTATACAAAAACTTAACACCTAAATTTAAAGAAACTTAATAAGCCCTAAGGCCTATAAGGCTTTAATAGCAAACCCTTAATACATAGTAAAATAACGTACTATGCCCTAGTAAAAATGCGGATAGGCGAATACCTTAAATATATCTCCCTATTTGTAACACCCTTAAAGCAATATAAAGTTATACTTAGATATGGATAGCTAAAACAATACAACCCCTTAATTAGTTGGGTTAAAGAAACACTAAAGTTCTATATAACTTACTGCTAAAGTCATTGCTTAAAAAACCATTTGCCCTATAAATATATACACAACTATTTAAAATTAATATAATATAAATTGCCCTTGCTATAAACCTTAAACTAATATAATAAAGCTATAACTGCTGATTATAATAAAGAATGTAAAGATATTATGTTAAAACCTCTTAAAATTTGTATAATATAGGCTACGCCTTTTATCTTATTAGTAAAAAGACAAGATCAATACCTATACCACATATGCAACCTTACCAAAAGGTAGCGCCACACTTCAAAACTTACGCATACCCATCTTACCATCAAAAACAATCGATTTTCCAACTTTTAAGACTTAATTCCCACTGC
>Ga0307507_10002160_pt1 | contig 42213 bp, 55 predicted proteins | sample 7_EM_MG_FD_207223 | JGI IMG/M metagenome (GOLD analysis project Ga0307507, IMG submission 207223) | Populus trichocarpa ectomycorrhiza microbial communities from riparian zone in the Pacific Northwest, United States - 7_EM | ecosystem: Host-associated > Plants > Roots > Unclassified | place... | reverse complement strand
GTTCTTGGCTGAAAGCATCCGGCTAAACATACACTCGATCCTCCAACTGCATGAATGCGGAAGCATCTGCATCCCCCTACATGCACTCTGGGACTGTCCAGCCAACCAACAGAAACGGAGAATTCAAGCTGACACACTCCGAGTCCCCCCTGGACACATTGGTGCGACGGACGTCGTCGAGAAAGATACGGAATGGTCCACATAGGAACCAAACGCATTTGCAGCAGCCAACGCAGAAACCACTGGTTTGGGAACCATATCGGCCTCGAAACCATGACCAGACCCAACATGATGTCAGAGATGCGGTGTCCTCAACGGGCAGTGTCGCAACTCCCAGACATCCTCAACATAAACCCAACCTTGTCCTCAATCTCGACCAGAGTCGACCTATTACCCCCGATACCCCGCATTCACCACTTCTCCACAGTCACTTTCCTACCCGAGATTCTGTTGTGTCAGGCAGCACGTATTACGACGACTCTTTTGATAGTGGTTCTCATCCCGATTCTCTCTCATACGATGCCATTGACGAACATCCACAATTTTCATCAGTTAACACATGGAGAGACTCGTCCAAACCCCAAAGCGGAAGTGGTGACGGTGGTAATGGACGGGGCTTACCTGCAGAAGTTCAGCAGAAATCATATGTTCGCCAAGCAGACGACCGTGGCAGATCAAACTTGAATAGACCAGTGGTCAGTCAAGGATCAGACCTTCGGCACTCAGATTTCTTGGATTACTACTTAGACCGTACGGACGGAAGTGGGGAGGATTTCTTAGAGCTACCCACCGTGATAGTTTCCTCGCCTGACGACAACCCTTCCATGTTGCGCGGTCGCGCACCCATGATCAAACCAGTTATGGCCAACTTTTCAAGACCATTGCGGGACTCCGGGCAGTGGCATGGAGCGGATGCTATTGCGGAAAGGGTGACGCCGCAACTGCCTCCTCACATGAGGGAAAAGAAGAGGGCAGTGCTTGAAAGGAATGCAACAAAGCAAACCGCACCTATTGTTACTACCCCGTCTTACAAGCCCTCACCTTTGTCGAAGGAGATGACTGGTCATCCACCCGGACTGGGGCATTCGGCGATCAACACGGTGGCACAGCCAGGGCCTTATAATGCCACCCCTCCACCAGGTAGTTCAATGCTACAACCACATCCAAGCTCAGAAATGCGATCAGCCTCTCCATCGAGCATTTATTCCAACTACTCTTATTATCAGTACGAAGGACTGTTACCTTCGCCTGTGCTTACTGGTCGTGAAACAACGACTTCGATGGAGGTGCCTCCAACTGACAATAGGGGACCCTCGCCTGTGCGTACTGGATCACCAAATCCAGATCGCGAAAGTACACCGTTGGTCTCCCCAAACGAGATCAGGGGATCTCCAGTCAACGGGACTCAGACTGCACAAAACTTTTTGTTACTTGGGATCGATCATCACGAAGCAAATCGGCTACAAGAATCGGCGCGGTGTTTCGAACGTTCGGCGAAGGAAGGAGGTGGGTGCGGTGTCGGGATGCTCATGTATGGACTTTCCCTCCGTCATGGCTGGGGCTGCCCAAAGAACGAGGCCCTCGGATTCAAATGGGTGCGCAAGGCAGCAGAAAGCGCTGTAGAAGATCTGGAGCAGCTAAGGGTTGGCAAAGCGAATATCGACAAGTGTTCGATACAGGCAGAACTGGTACTAGCGATCTATGAAGTGGGACAATGTTTTTTCCATGGTTGGGGTGTGGCGAAGGATCAGAAGATGGGATTTAGCTACTACATGGTTGCGGCACGGTTGGGAGATGGTGATGCACAAGGAGATCTCGCTTTCTGTCTTGCCAATGGAAAAGGATGCAAGAAAAACAAGAAGGAGGCTGCTCGGTGGTACAGGGCCGCGGTCCAACAGGGACAGAGTGATGTTGGTCTGGCATGGATATACAAGGACAAGTATCAGGACTGAAGATGATTGACTACCTTATTATGCCTCATTAAACTGCTCTTATGTATTTCGTTCGCCCAGCCGGTATCGAATATTATTTCGAGCCGTCAGGTTTTTATTTATTGTACTACGGACTCAATTATAGATGGTTTTAGGCTACGTGCATCAGTCACCGGGCCGCCCGACTAGCTCAGGCTTATCTTCCTGAACATCCATGGACGCATCAAAAAATGTGAAGCATACGAGAATTGGAGTGTGGGACTTGTATGAGGACGAGTCTGTAAAGCCCCTTTTCTCTAGGCTTTGGTGGCCAGGGTTCAAGTCGTATGCAATGCTTGCACAAGCATTGCCTTACGTGTGGCGCATGGTGAGGGATATTACATCCACACCAGATTGCTCGCTTCTTCTGCTTGCTTATTTTCTGCTGGAAGTTATTATATCAATTATCCCTGCAGTTTCTCTGTATTATTCAGGGAAATTGCTGACTATTGTACGTGTCGTCAGTTTGCTTTTCCAGTATGTGACTCTCACCTTTTTTACTTCATCTTTAGGTACAGACGGCAGTTGATCATCGCACAGTAGACAAGCGATTGCTGTTCCACGTTGCAGTCGGAAACGTTGTGTGTTCCGTCGCAACTAGAGCTCTGCGCCTTGCGAAAGAACGGATATCCCATCCCCTCCACCTCAGGGTCAAAAACTTTTACTCCATCCACATATTCCATGCCATGGTACGACTAGACCTCCCTACTTTCGATGACCCTGCGGTCCAACGCCAAATCGAGCAAACTGTCCCCAATTATGCACAATCAAGCACGGCGCTTAATGCAATCACGTCTACATTAAGTATATTCACAACCGCCGTTCAGCTGATTTCCCAACTTTCTGTCCTCATCAACGTATTGAAGGACCAAAGTGATGGATCCCTACTTGCTACTCTCAGTGTTGCACAAGCCTGCCTTCAATCATCGAAAGTGCATCAGCAATTCCCTCCTGATGGCATTTGGGCAGCAACAACTAGGAACGCCGATTACCTCAAGTCGGAAGGGCTCAAACGAGTCGTTAGCGACCCTGTTCACAGAAAGGAGATTGTGGCATCAGGAATTGGGCCATATTTGCTTTCAGGTGAGAACCATCCAATTTAAACTAAACTAATACTCTTACAAAAAATCGCATCTCAAACAGAGTACCGTCGAGTTATTTCACGTGTACCTTCTGCAGGAAACTTTTTCGACGCCGTTGCAACTCAAGCAAGTATGCGTAATGGGTACTCATGGTCGGTCCTGCTACAGGAAATTCTTCATGGTCTCCCGGAAGTGAGTAATAATTTTTATCTGTTTCTTACAATCTTCTCAGTGAGGGCAGGTTATCTTCAGCCTTCGTGCCGTAGAGAAACCCACCACCATTCCTCTCTCTTTGGCGTCCCTTCATCTCATAAAACAAACCACGAACACATTCACATACAGTGCCTTCTCTCTTTACAGAGATACGGAAGCTATCACAGAGAAATTGACCGCTGTGAAGTTGCTATACGAAATTATTAAGATACCAAATCGCGTCCAAGTGGAAATCCCCAAGAAAACAAACCTCGATGTCAATTATGATGAGCCTTCACTGGGAATACCATTCCCTGAGCAACAGCAGAGTCTCAATTGGGGAATCAGTATCGAATTCAGACATGTTAGCTTCAAGTACCCAGGTTCTGAGACGCATGCCCTACGGGATGTAAGTTTCAAAATCGAAAAGGGTCAGCTTTGCGTACGTTCTTGTTTTTACATTTCGGAAAGAGTTATCACTTTTCTCGGATAGGTGATTGTGGGCAACAACGGCTCAGGAAAAAGTACAATCCTCAAACTTATCTCGAGATTGTACGATCCTACAGAAGGCCAGATTTTTATTGATGACATCGACATTAAAAAAATCCGCCTGGCTGATCTGCGGCGTGCAATATCCGTTCTGTTCCAAGACTACACTCTCTTCCCTCTCTCTGTAAGTGTTGGGATCTACGCTTATTATTAAAAGCTTCTCAGTTTTGAACAGATAAGCGACAACATCTCCCTTGGTGACCCACGGTACGCCACTGACCAATCCAAAATCCAGGAGGCCGCTCAACTTGGTGGAGCAGCGACCTACATTGAAAGCCTACCTGACAAGTACGATACCTACCTTGAGCGACCCGTACAGGATTACTACTCTCCGCTACTGGAGGGCACGACGACATTGTCTGGACAACCAGTGGATTATGGGAAGTTGCGCCAAGCCGTTGGCAATTCGTTTGGGGCTCCGAACGGACTGTCAAGCAATCGAGGGCTCAGTGGTGGACAAATGCAGAGAATAGCGCTGTGCGTATCGTGTTTATCAACTGCCTCGATATCATTCAATTTGTTTTTTAGGTCTAGGACTTTTATGCGTTCTGTTGTCTCCGAAGACAGCCTGGGGCTCTTGCTGTTTGACGAGCCCTCAGCAAGCTTGGATCCTACAGCCGAACACGACCTTTTCGAACGTCTTCGCTTACTCAGGGGCAGCAAGACAATGATCTTTTCCTCCCATCGGTTTGGTAACCTGACAAGACATGCAGACTTAATTCTGTAAGTTTCTATCTGTGAAACTAGCGGAGTGATAATAATCTTTGAAAAGTTATATGGATAAATCCGTCATTATAGAGGAGGGCACACATGACGAGTTGCTTCAAAGAGCGGGCGAGTATGCACGGATATGGATGTTACAAGCCCGCGCTTTTCTATAAGCGAGCAATAATTCAAACTACTTCCAATGCCTTCCCCACTGTAGAATGTTTTGCCAATCATATATTCATACCGTATTAATACCCAGTGTTGTTCATCAGAGCTGGACCAAATCCAAGTGGTATTCCAGATTACGACTAAAGCAGGTTTATATGATGACATGGCTAGTTTAAAGTAATACCAAAAAAGGTTGGTTATTGTCCCATGTGTTCTTCAAAACGTTCGTCATCTGTATGCACATCCTGGTCACCATCATCAATATTGAGGAGGGGTTTTTGTTTGCTTTTTGGTGCCTTCTTCGTAACGATACCTTTGATAGCCATTTGCATGTCTTCTTCCACGTTCTTTGCAACATCAGGTGCTACACGTCTAAGCATTTCTTGTACCTGAAGTACGACTTTCTTAAGTTCCTCAGCGTCTCGCTTTCGATGAAGCTGTGACTGAGGATCGACCGCTTTTTGCAATATCCTCAATTCATCAATGATTTTCCTGAAACCGAGTCAGCAGGGGAAGCAAGGGATCTAGAATAAAATCACTTCTGCTCCGTGAGCCGCTTATTGACATCGTCCAGTTCTTGGTGGATTGCAGATCTGAAACGCTTTTTGTTACGCTGTTTATTCTCCATCACCCAATCGAATGCAGTATTAAGGCAGACTTGGAGGTGTGGAACGGGACCCAAAAAAAGAAGCCGGTAATAGCTGCCTTTTGGCCAGTCCAATTGGGAAGCCTCGGCGAGGTACCCTTTAAAACTCTCCAAGACAGTGCGATGCTTGTTTTTGCAGAATTTACGCCCTCTAAGCTTTCTGCGGTACGCAGTTTCAAGGACTATGACAGCCCTCTGTCGCTCTTCGAGTGCTGGATGATTGTCTTCCGGAATTTCCGTTATCGCGATAGATTCTGTTAGAGGTGCGGAGTTGATTATTTCGGTATTGTCCACCTCTGGTTCTTCGACTTCTATTTCGCCTTCTTCACTCTCAGGTATTGGAGTTTCTGCCAGATGCATTGGTACGAATGTGGGTGCATCGGGTCGCAGCGTTGAGAATGCCAAAGATCCATCTAGTAATTTTGGGATATCGTCGACGTTCTTGTATATGATACGACGTATACTCCTGGGAGCCAGTTTCGCATGCACCGATTTACTCGCGTGGTAGAGTTGAATCATTTGGTCCAGAGGGGTATCAGCAACTGATCTTGTCAGAGTCCTGGTGATATCGCTCCAATGCCGAACTGAAGCATAACTTGACTTCCTCATAAGTAAAGAGTTAAAATTGCCCTGAATCAACGACTGACTCTCTGATCAAGTTGTGAGTTGGCTTGAGATTCTTCAATATTTTGATCGAATTTACAATCTCCTCTCGGAGATTGGGATTGTTGACATTGTAACCAACTGGTATTCCAATCAGTGGGAACATGACTTAGTATCGAAGAGTCTTACCCAAACACATGGCACGACATCTGGCGCCAAGTATTTTAGTACATAGTCATTGGTCGACAGACTTTGAACACTCACATCCGCGAGATGAACACAGGGCGATATGCCACTAGGTTCCGCAGATTTGAACTCTCATGACGGAGATGACCTTGGACAATTAAATGGTTATTTGACTATTCGGGAGAAATTTGATTGTTTGCTTACCAAGGGATTGTTGATGACTGACGAAGGTATTAAGAAGATACTTCATAGATAATATGAACCTATCGATATCTGCAAATCTGTTGCTTGGTTTGACACCCAGGTCGATCTTGAGAATATCAATGAGGTTTTTGAAGGTGCTCTGAGGGAGTGTGACATTGTGAAGATTTCCTTCCTTGTGTAGCAAAATAAGAGAACCGCAAATGATGTCAATGAGGTCCATAAGGACAGTAGCATCGATGGGTAACATCTTTTGCAGGATGTGACTGGATAAAAAAAAAACAGCTTAAGAACTGGAATCCAATAGAATCGTTTGGTGACGCACTCTAGCACCCGTATCCCACAGAGAGCTCCCTGGTTGTGAGTCCCATTCAAAGCCCAAAGAAGTTCGGGGAGTATGGAAATATCATCGGCTACGCGTCTATACTCAGGAATATAACTTAACAAAGTGTTCAGCGGCGACCGCAGAATTTCAGGATGGAATTGGGTTCTATTCAAGAAGAAGGCGATTCTCGCGACTTGGTATGATGTTGTTAGTAATTCAGGGTCCCCTGCAGAATAGTGTGGCCAATAGATGAGGTCTTTACAATACTCCTCAATGATCGGGAAAGCTTTGCGTGATTCGGGTATCTTAGTGACACTAAGATTTGCGAAATGACCCAGGTGGTGCATGGGAGGGAAAAGGGTGCTAAACAGAGAGCTCATCCACCAACTAGGGAGAAGATCAGCAAGAGTTATGAAGCAAATGGTGATCGAGGTACCGCAGTTCCCGGATTCGTTTGTCTAAAGAGAGGCCCCGCATGACAAGCAATTGTTGCAGATGAATTCGGATTCTGAGCAAGGCCCATTCTTCGCCAAGTGGGTGCATCGCAGGGTGTTCGTTTGGACAATTTATTTTATTGCAGTGTCCGTTGTTAATGGCAAAGGGAATGCAGGGCTGAAATGCGGTAGCTTGCTTGCACAATTGGCTTTCAGCTTCTATTTTCGACATCAGACGGTTTAGAAGTGCTGACTTGAACCCGCGGGCGAGCTCCCCTTCAGAGATTAAGGCCCCGTGTTCATTAAGAGTCACCAAAACGCCGTGGGATTGGACCATTTCCTTGTATAGGAAAGTCCCAACAGGGAGCAAGAAATAGCCACTGTTCGAGGACAAAATGCGGAACAATTTCCGGATGTTTGGATCTAGACCAGGATTTGGGATTGAAGCCACACGATGCATGGTCTGACAGAAACCCTGAAAATCTTGAAGAAAATGGGAAACTTCCGCTGCAGGCCATCCATACATTATCGGCAGTGAGTTGAATGCATGGTCGAGGCAAAATAGTGCTGATGTGAGATTTTCTTGGGATGCAAACTTAGTCCCTAAAGCACGTAGCCCTTTGAGATCCTGCGACTGAAGAGACATGAACATAGATAACTGGAAATATTACATCACGTAAGTAGAGCACGGTTGATATAGGTGAAACAAACTTACTTCATCGCCAACCTTAGAGTTGACCGCGTCCTGTGAATTCGATGCAAGATTCAGTAGCTTTCTCACTTCGTCGTGTCGTTCAGTGAGCTTTGTGCCAAATGATAAATTCTCCCAAAGACCACGAAGAATGCAATCTTTTCCACGAAGGATTGAGGTCTGATTCGAGTTATCCTTCAAAAAGAGTTTGATCGCGTCGAAAGTCCTCCCTTCGGCTAAATGAATAGCGGCAGCGGCTGAATAGTCACCGATATCCTCGTATAGTGCCGCTCTTGAAACATCGAGATCAAAATCTTCCAGATACTTGAGCTGTTCCTCGACTGATTCAAAGAGTCGACCCGCCTTCCTACTTGGTGTTATTAAATCGTTAGATGACATGTGCTACAAAAACTCACTCCAATTCACCAGATTTGAAATAGAACAATCTCGCCACGTCAATGATATTTTCCGCCACTTCCTCAGCAACCTGCGACCGATTCTCTGTAACGACGGCGATTGCTTCGTCAAATTTGGCAGTTTTGCGATAGAGCTTGGCAGCCTTTGTAAATTCTTGCGCTTGTCTATACACCTCAGCTGCCCTGAAGTCCTCATCTGCCCTTTCCAAACACTCTGCAGCATTCCGTAGGAAAGTGACGCTCTCTTTCGAGTTGATGGCTGACTGTGCACACTTTAGGAATGCTTCTGCAGCGGCACAGAAGTCTTTTTGATACCGAATAACGCCCTGTTTTGACGAGTCGTGACGCGCTGCCGCGCGGGCATTCTCTCGAAGAAAGTAGGCATGAGCGACAGCAGCTTCCCGATCTAGCCCTGCGCGCTCGAAACAATGCATCGCTTGGCTGTAACGCTTGTTTGTAAACAGTGTCCTTCCTGTCTCTTCCCATTCCTGTGGAGTTGACGACACAGCCAGACGGGGGACGTCGGATCCAGGAGTGCAACACTGAATTTCATTTCTTAAGTTCCAAAAAACCTGATCGCAAATGAAAATTTCCACAAATAATATATCCACGAGAGTGACAAACCCGCATAGGTTCGGACTTCTCTGAGCAGTCTACTATCCACAGGTTCTTGCGAGCTCTAGTGATGGCAACATATAGAAACTTTAACTTTATAAAAGAGCATTATGAAATTGGATCAAAGAAAACTGCTTAGTTCACTCACTTCCGTACATATTCCTGCATGTCGAGAGTCATCAAATGTTGGGGCAGTCACTACCACACTATCACTGTTAAGCATGTTGAGGACGATCCGCCATTGAGAGTGGTCGGAACTCGAGTCCTCAAAAAATTTGTAGAGAAGCACCTGACAAGAAATTATTAGTGTGGTAGCATGACGGAGGTCGTGACTCATCACATCATCAAATTCAAGACCTTTGCTTTCATACAAAGTCCTAGAAAATCAGGAATTGTAATAAATAGGTCGTCTTAGGGCAACGTCCTACATTCACTTACATAATTAATCCTATCTTTCCAACTTGCGATCGAAGTTCTTCTCTGGCAGCTTCATTCCTGACCAGGATACCTAAAGTCAATTAGATGCGGGACATACGATGGTAACAGGAAGGAAGAAACACATTGTTGAGCCCCGAATTCAACTGGGTTTCCTCTTGAGATGATAAAAATGAATAAGATTAAGGGATTGGGATGGGATGGACTGACGATTCGCCAAACAAAAATTGCTCCTATGATGAAATAATGAGAAACGAGAGAAGACAACCAGCCATCGTCACTTACATAACGAACTGTCGAACTATCCCAACCAGAAAAAAAGACGGGTTTGCACCCATCAACAACACCAACTTCGCGTGAAAGGACATCAATCGCATTTGGCCAAAAATTTGTGATCAGTTCTATGACAGACTGTGCACATCGAACAATACCGCCATGAGAGCGATAATTTTTGGTGAGATGGAAGGTTTTTGGATCCTCTTGGATGAGGGACGGGGCATCTGGCAACCTTGCAGCCTCTCGTCGTTTCTAACGACCAAAATCATGTTTAGTACAGCAGCTTTGGCTATTCGTCACCATGTCAATTACCTCAAGGCGGAACAAAAAGGCTTTTAAATCATTGAAACGGAATGAGCTTCCAAGCGAAATGGTTTGGGCAGTGTCGCCTGCCCAAAACATCCCATTTGGATTCCGCACCAAAGACCGCAGCACTAAATATATTAAGATAAGTTCGGATAGTATTGAGGGAACTCACGGAGGGCATCGATGAGGAGATTGTCTTGGGCTTCATCAACATATCTATGTATTATGAATCAATAAAGCCCACTTGATTGAAAGGGGATTCTCACAAGTAGTCGAATCTATCTCCGGGGATACCACTAGCGTGAAATTCATGTAAGATTCGGTGTGCTCTAATGAACCAGTCAGACAAATATGACGAGATCAAGTGTATATTACCTATCCGCCGCATCAAGGTCAGACAAAAGCCTTTTCCGCTTTTGATAGGTCTGAAACAAGGCATAGATAGTGTCCCTTTGAGAAGAAAACGCATATTGCGTTCGAGAGCTCAGATTTTCGTAAGTTTCTTTATCGATGTGACGAGAATCGAAGCCAAGAGACTCCTCCGAGCCCCCGATGACACCTAAGTCACAAATAAATCCAAGGGACAGTATGCGAGACAATTTATTACCAATGATTTCACTGTATACCAAGGCAGGATCTGCCGAGCAAATTAGAAAACGTTAGCGTGATGTGATGACACGTACCTAGCCCTTTCTTTAAAGGCTGGGAAAAGTGAGGCCAATATTCATCAAGGAACCGGTCATACGTAAGAAGACTTCTCTCATCGGGGTCAGATGTTATTCCAAAATCGGCCTCGAGTAATGAGATCAACTAAAGAGGAATGAGTTGAAAAGTATGAAAAGACGAGAATCAACATACACGGTCGAAAGTAAGGAAAAGAGGAAAGTGTTCGTCTCGAAGGTTGCTATATTTCAAGGGTAAATCCGAACGCCAATTTTGATCATCGTCGGCATCAACAAGTGATCTGTCCTGCTGTCGCTGTTGCTTGGATTTTATCATTACCGCCAATTCCTCTTTGGTTTTCTGCCCAGTCGATAACGATTCAAGTAGCTTGGTGAAGTATTCTTCCACCTTAGCAGCCAGAACGCGTGACTGTGTAACAAATATCTGCCTCGGTTTCGGCATGCCGTCTTTGCATTGCTCGTAAGCTCTCTGGATACCAAGCATCTTGAAAAGCATGGTTGTTGTCTTGCTAAATAAAATCATTCTTCACATGTTCCCACTCTGAAAATTTAGAGGCTGACCCAGTCCCACTTCGTCCAAGGACGTAACAAGAATAAGGATGTTGAATGATTTCCATCTCCCCAGGGCTACAGTCTCATTAGGTACAGAATCGGCGATTTCAAATCTGTAAATCACCTAACATCGAATACGTGAGTGATGTCGAGATCGGCAATTATACCTACAGAAGTCGCCATAAAATATGAGTTTTGAGAATAATATTCTGTTACGTACTGTTTAGGAGCGCCTATTAAAACACAATTGATCAGCAATTCACGTTGAGGATAGAAGGGGTCACTCACTTGAGAGAACGTGACAAATTTTTCAAGCCTATTATAATATTAGTGAATCGAACAATACTATCGTGCGGAGCTTACACAAGAAGAGAATGGATCTATGATTCGTGAATGAGTTCAGAGGGAACATCTTCTAGTGACCTGCAAACTGACCTCCTCTAAATTTTCAGTGGGAATGGTTGGGATGACTTGATCATTTTCCTCCGTCCCTTGCTCAATGGGAGGGAAGCAACCTGGAATAAAATGCTTGTCACCAGCGACGGGCTGATCCCTGAAGCAACACCGCCGGCGGTACTCATTGCCCCTCTTCATGAGTTGATGGCTTAGGGAGTCCCATAACCTCTTGTCGATTTGAGCATGGGTGTAAACACCGAAAATCTTTACCACCTGTCGCTCAACCTAATGACAAATCAGTAAGCTTCAGGGGAACATGTTATAGTAAGTACGAACGTTGGTGTCGTATTCGGGGATGCAATCAATTTGATACTGCAAACAGGTGAGTATTTCTATTTTCCGTCTGCTCAATCACGCTTCTCACGATCAGTCTTGAATCTCTCGTCATCTTCGCCTCATAGATGGGGATTTCGGTTTGTGAACCGCAAAGCCACTTCTGGTTGTCGTCAGAGAAATGACCATTCGAGAGCTCTCTGAATGAAATATCTCAGAAAATGCTTCATACTGTCTCTGCAATTCCACACACTTGATCTTCTTCACAATGATTGTAAAAAATTTCTTGTCTCTTCTACGAGCGTCACGGAGATCTCGATCCGCGCGTGTCGAGATTAGAATGCGCCATTCTCCGAAGCCTTCGGCGGATTCAAAATACAACGCGCTGGGAACAACCACTTAAATAAGGCTTAAATAGAGTTCAGAGAACTCACGCTTTCATGGGCTGCACCATCGGGAAGGCCGAATTGACGCTCTGATTGCCGTCCGGTGTAATCTCAGAACTTTTCGCAACAACCGTCTGTGGTGCGGGATTATCCATTACGACAGAACCTGGGATAAAGGTGTCTCGTATTGTAGTTTCCACGGCGGGATCTTGAAACAGATCACGGTAGAACTGAGCAAAATGATGTCTTAGAAACGACATCCAAAATTAAAACAGGACAAACTTTAAATATGGTGAAAAGTTCTTGTGCGAGAGCATGGCGGTATTGCTTCGCATCAGTAATGGTTGTTGGGATTGACATATTTAGAAATTCGCATGCCCTGGAGATATTGGTGTCGAAAATAACAGGTCGGGTCCGAGCATTTTTCCTCGAACGCTGAGTCTGCTTGACCTTCCACATTAGATCGTCAGTTTGGTCACCATCATGCAACTCTTGAACAGAATTCGAGGTATCAATGAAGCGCGAAAGTGCTTCAATGACTGCGGGAGCGTGATGAACTTTGACGGCATAATTGTTTAATTTCATATTTGTCTCCCTATCGAAGGCATGAAGGAAAGGAACAGAAAAAGAAATCCTCTTGAGGACGATGATTGGGGTCAAATCCGCCGAGAAATAATCAGGAATGACGGGAAAGTCATTCACTAAGCGTGTCCAGAAGAGATCCCTACATTCACATGCTACGAAGGACCATTAACACAGTAAAAATAATAGGATTGTCGTCTTACAGGCCAAAAGAAGTTCTAGAACGGGTCTGGATATGTTTGAAGGGAGGGGTACCAAGCCGCGCAGAAAAAATTCACAAGCTCCAGTATCGGCGACTTGCACGAGCGTTTGCTTGAGGTGTGTCTCAGAAAAAGAGATGTGGTCATCAAACCAGGAAAGATTGGGGGACGCAGGCTGGTGTTGGGTCGTCATTTCCGGACCAGTTCCAGTGAGCTGATAAAGCAAAGGATGGTCTACGCGTATATGTGTTTAGAAGACCAGAGTGCAATATATGCTATGCTCATTCAGGTTTCTGCGAGGTTTCTCTTTGAAATCGGGTTGGGTCGGAGAGTTCAAGGCTCAAGCCACGACGTGTCACATCTGCATGACTGTTGTGACAGCCTACCCTTACTGGAATGCTAGGTTTTCCATGGGTACTTGAACCTAGGATTATTTCTCGTCAACCCTTTTATCTGCAAAGAAGGAATGTCCAAACACTTCAAAAGAAGTTGTACCCAACGCGTACAACAATGCGCAATCAGTCGGAAGTGGATGCGACGGATATCAGAGATCCTGACGATCTAGTTCGTCAACGTCATGGTGAGCTTGAAACTAAATCTCCCCTAGGAGATTCCCAATGACACTGTGTACTACAGTAAAACGAAACGAACTCGGTGTTCAACTTTTGTCTCAAGGACTTCACCGACAAATTTTCAAGTCTTGTTCGTTCCCTGCTCCTCCTGCTTCATATGTTCAAATCTCCAAAGAACACCTATCCCTTCACGGTCTTGACCCATCACAGGGATCCAAACTTCCGGACATTTCTTTTCAACTACCGCCTCTTCAGGGTGCGAACATTTCAGAGCACTTTCATTCCATTGGTGTCCATGCGGCGGAGCCTTGGCTTTCTCTGGCCAAAACGTATGCCTCGGCACACATTCCACCAAAACCCGAATGCTGGCACATCCAAAGCGGCTGGACGAAGTATTACTATTCCTCTGACGGGTCAAGCTATTGTGAACACGTCGAGGCTCCCTACCATGACGGAAAACCCGAAGACATGCTGACTTTCGACGTGGAGACTATGCCCAACTATCACCCATATCCCGTCATCGCTTGCGCAGCGTCTCCAAGCGCATGGTATGCATGGATCTCTCCCTGGTTACTCGGGGAATCCAGTGATCCACAGCATTTCATACCGTTAGGTGATCCCTGTATCCCAAAGATAATCGTTGGCCATAATGTTTCATGTGATCGTGCAAGGATCTCGCACGAATATAATGTGCAGAATAACGCCAATCGCTTCATCGACACAATGTCCCTCCACATAGCAGTTAGTGGTTTCTCGTCTCATCAGCGACCTGTTTGGAAAAAGTACCAGAAGGAGAAGATCTTAGAGGAAGAGCAACGAGCGGAAGCGGTAGAAGCTATTGTTGGCTATATGGCGTCTGTAAAAGAGCGGGAGCAATTAGAGACAGACGTGACGAAACAGCAAGAACTTTATAAAGTGTATCACGACCTGGAGGATAGCCTCCTTCAACTCCAGACACAGAACCATTCGAATCCCGAAACAGAAGCAGGCTACGAAGCTGCAAGACGATGGGAGGATATCACCGCAGCTAATTCCCTTCGAGATGTTGCCAAACTCCATTGCAACATTGTCGTGGACAAGACTCTTAGGAACGATTTTCTTACAGCAGAACCCGATCATATCCGCGAAAATCTTGTCGACTTTCTCGATTACTGTGCAATCGATGTTCAGACCACTTTTCAAGTTTACTCTGTCACTCTACCTGCTTTTGTATCGTCTTGTCCCCACCCAGCTTCCTTCGCTGGAATGTTGACTATGGGATCTCCCTTTCTTACAGTTGATGAAAATTGGGAAGAATACCTAAAGAAAGCTGACTCTGTATACCATGAAATGGAGGAAAATGTCGAGGCGAAATTGAAAAGCTTGGCAGAAGAAGCTCGGGATATGATGAACGATGGTGAAGAAAAGTGGAAATCTGATCCCTGGCTCGGCCAGTTGGATTGGACCCCGAAGGCGGCTGGAAAATCAAGAGGCATTATCCCCCCACAAGAGGTTTGTCTTCTCTAAGCAAGTGGCCAACTGCAATGACAATTTACATAGGGCAATTCCGAATCAGTCACTCAGGATACTGAGAAGACTTCCAAACCGGACACAGATGGAAGCCTCCAACCGAAGTGGTACCTGAGTTTGACTCGAGATACATTCCCTAGTGCATCAATGGATCGCATACTGCCTTTACTTCTCCAGTGTACGTATGACGGACAACCCTTGTGCTATGACAAAGAAGAGGGGTGGTGTACCATGGTCTCTTCGAAGAGAATCCCAATCGAACTGGTAAAAAGGGGGAAGACGCGACGCATTCTTTCTAAAACTACTATCAAGTATTTTGAAAGTGGAAAACTCGGGACTTCCGATGCAAAACTTGCCCGTGCGTTGTGTTGCGGGGAAGGAGAGGACATTCGTGAACAAATCTTGGCTCTTGGGAATAGAGCTCGACAGGCCACATCTAATGAGTGGCAAGATGATCCATGGTTATCTCAACTTGAATGGCTGCTTGTGTCTCCTTCGGAGGGGCCCAAAATCAAAAAAGCCAAAAAACCAAAACCTCCCCCAATCATTTGGCCGAAATGGTACTGGGATGCGGCAGCCCCAAAGAAAGATCTGCTGCCTGGTACCCTCCAAGTCACAGTGCGAACACGTATCGCGCCCCTCCTTCTTCGCTTATCGTGGTCTGGACACCCACTCTTCTATTCCCGGGAGCATGGCTGGACTTTTCGCGTCCCAGCAAACTGTAATTTCCAGACTCGTGGCAAACCTGTTAAATTTTACGATCCGACCGACTCTGTTCTGTCGGAAGCTGTTCTTAGTGGTGGCTTCAATTTCTACAAACTACCTCACAAAGATGGAGAGGAAGCTAATGTCGCGAACCCTCTGGGCAAGACATTCATCAAATATGTGCAAGATGGAACCTTACGGAGTCCAGGAAATGAGGCTAAGGAAGCCCTGGATCTCAACTCTCTCTGCAGCTACTGGATCAGCGCTCGCGATCGCATCATGAACCAACTCGTCATTTGGCAAAAGTCCGATCGTTCTCTTGGTCTTCCGAATCCGCCTTCTGGGAGACAAAAATACGGCGTCATTCTTCCTCAAGTCATCCCGATGGGCACAGTCACGCGACGAGCAATAGAAAAGACCTGGTTGACAGCCAGCAACGCAAAAAAGAACAGAGTGGGCTCCGAACTCAAAGCCATGGTGCGTGCTCCGGAAGGTTATGCAATTGTTGGCGCAGATGTGGACAGCGAAGAGCTTTGGATCTCTAGTTGCATGGGGGATGCACAGTTTGGACTACATGGTGCATCTGCTATTGGTTGGATGACGCTAGAAGGAACAAAGTCAGCCGGCACCGACTTGCACTCGAAGACTGCTACCATCCTGGGTATTTCTCGCGACCAGGCAAAGGTCTTCAACTACTCGCGGATTTACGGAGCAGGAATGCGTCATGCAGTCTTACTCCTTCTTCAATCGAATCTATCTATGCGAGCAGAAGAGGCCCAAAAACTTGCAGAGAATCTATACGCATCGACGAAGGGAAAGAACACTCATCGAACTGATCTTTTCGATCGCAAGTTCTGGTATGGAGGAACAGAGACCTTCCTTTTCAATAAGCTCGAGGAAATCGCATTGTCTGACAGACCGCAAACTCCAGCTCTCGGTTGTGGGGTTACTTATGCCCTTTCAAAAGAGTACCTCCCGGAGGGATTCGGCACGGACTTCCTGCCCTCGCGTATCAATTGGGTCGTTCAGTCATCTGGGGTTGACTACCTTCATATGCTCATCGTGTCAATGACGCACCTTATTGAGAAGTACGACATCCAGGCACGGTATCTAATTTCAGTTCACGATGAACTTCGCTATTTGGTGGTGGAAGAGGACAAATATCGAGCGGCCCTCGCACTACAGATTGCCAATCTCTGGACACGTTGTATGTTTGCATATAAACTTGGTATGGACGATCTACCACAAGGTGTCGCCTTTTTCTCGGCTGTCGACGTTGACCACGTATTACGCAAAGAAGTGGATATGCCTTGCGTAACGCCATCCCAACCTATTCCAATCCCTTCTGGGGAAAGTTTAGACATCTTGAACATACTGGAAAGGACAAAGGGTGGCACACTCCGAAAAGATGGCCTTCCTATGCATGACGAACCAAGCAAGCCCCTTCTTCAGGGCTATAAGCAACCCGACTGTCTGGTTCACCGAGCAAAAAGCGCTGCTTGGCTCAAGGCACAGGCTTCCACTGATTTTGGCGAGGTTAAGGGTTTGGCCGAGCAGGTCTCTGGGAAGAAGTACGCCGATGTCGTGAACAAGAAGAAATCAACCCGTAAGCCTAAACCACCATTGGGCAATGGTGATGGTTATGACTGGTCTGAAACTATTGAACGCCTGCTTTCCTCATAACATCATATTCAGCCCCCTTCTAGAAAATTATTGTATTTATAGTAGCCCTAATAGATAATCAAGCGATGTATTTCGTCCTGTGGGTCATTAATTTCAGGATCACGGATCCGAGATACATTATGCACTCAAACTACAAGTTGTTCTACTACTCCTGCGGAGGTACGTAAGGTTCCACTAGCATCTTACTGAATCCCTGAAGCTTTTCTGGTCCACGAACCTCCTCTGTAAGCAGAGGGAGTTGGACAATATGGAAAAATTCATCGTATAGTTCATGAGCTTCGTTGAGATATTTTTGTTGCATTCTGTGACGCACTCTGCAGTGCTCGCAATTTGAGGCTAATAGTTGAACACATGAGTAAGAGCTCCTTTAAAAAAAAAATCGACATACACTCCTTTGGGAATAAGAGCTGATTGACGACTATATTATGCGTGTCTATCTCGTACGCCGTTAATTCTTGGATCAGGCGTTCTGTCTCGTATATCGATAAGAATTCGGAAATGCAGACACAAACGAAGGTGGTTTTTTCCTTTGAACCAGCTTAATAGTTTGGGCATAGTAAAATAAATAAAGACATACGGGATCCTTGAACTGGGTATTGACCTCCGTGATAACGGCACGCATGTTTTCTAATTTAGCGAACATATCTTCCTGGGAGGACGCTTCGCCTCCCATCATGGCGGACATCTAGGTATCGTAAGCAATACCCTGAGGTAAACCATGATATTGAATCTACCTGACTGATCATTGGACCAAAACGCGATCCAAGGGTGCTTAATTTGCCTAAAGCCTTCTCAAGGACGGTTGGAAATGACAAGAAACGTAGGGTATGTCCTGTCGGTGCCGTATCGAACACAATGACCGAATACTCCATAGATTTCACATGTCTTCTCATTCATGAATGCCGGATTATTGGCAGAAAGTAAGCACTCACTTCATAATCTCTGCAAAGCTCATGGCTTCATCAACGCCAGGAATTGCAAACGCCAGGTCCTGCATCATAGAACCCATCATACCATTGGAATCCGCTAGAGAATTCAGAATCAGTTAACCAATCAGAATATTGAATAATACATACATTGCTCAACCATTTCTTGGATGGCACTAGTCGGGTCTATTTCCATGGCAAATAAGTTATCGAAGCCATTAACTTTTGTTGCGTCTTTCGAGAACTTTTGGCCAAAGGCATCCGAAAGATTGTGCGCGGGGTCTGTTGACTGGAAATAGTTGAATGTTGCTGAACAGACACAACGTAAACTGCACCCACTATTAGAAGAACTGATTCGCGCACTTTGGCCAACTGAATAGCGAGAGAACAAGAGGTCGTTGTTTTCCCTAAGGGTAGAGATAAGTGCAATGCAATTGACGGAGAAATTGAACACGTTTACCGACACCACCTTTCCCTCCTGAATATGAATAGAAGTAGATGATCTCCAGATTTGAGAACTTTGTAAACACATACCACAAAAGATCCATTTCAGGGTTGTCTGGTCAAGAATATTCTGAAGTGTAGGTGGAAGGAGCTCAATTTCGTCCGCCATGATGATGGTAAATAGAAATCAAATGTAAAATCAGATTTATAAGTTGATCAACCTTCATCAACCTTCGTCCATCTCCCAGAACCTCATCGGTTAATTTGGAACATTCTGGACTATGGCCGACAAATCAAAGCCTGTAGTCTTTCGAGGTAAAGGGATTTCTTTTGGAATAATCAAAAAATTAATCGCCTTCACAGCACTGCAGCTTGCGCACGAACAACGGACTGCGTTTGGCCTGCGATATAATGATTTTCAACGCTACAGGTACATTTGCGAGCATAGTCGTTGCATACTTATCCAGGCCCAACTAGGAAGCATTGTGCCAATCGCACTCATCGGCTGAGATCTAGTCTCAAGATGTCCCACGGGAAGGGAAGGGATTTCAAGAATTTGCCTCCTTTGAACCCTGATACAGTGAAGACTGACCAGTTTGTTTTGGTCCTCTCATGAATATTCTTACTTGCTGATTTTCTCCAGTTTACAGCTTTTGCTGTTCGAAGCAGAGAGAGGCTGGGCATATGCACAAGAGTTAAACAGTGCTTCTCTCTTGCCAGCAAACAAAGCAAGGGCAAGCAAGCTCCGTCACAGGACGACAGGCCGATTCCGCAGGGCAGTGAACTGGTCGACTCGACTGCTCTCGGTTTGTCAAACCCTTCATACCTCTTCTCGGATGTCCACACAGGATTTGATTGAAGCAACCATTTACACTGTCATCCTCAACAGCCGTTTTCTTCGGTATCGTGACGATTTCGACGATGCCCTGATCCAGTTGAGTGTTGCCAGAGGGCTGCTAGACAAACTTGCAATCACAGCATCTACCAGTCGCGACCAAGCTCTCTTCATCCTCTTCTCCGATGAGATTGGCCCAGAAATACGTCATTGTGCACACGAACTTGGCCACGAACGAGCATACGACATCAACAGCATCGTCTCCGAGTTATTTCCAAAATACGGAAACCGGATAGTAGAAAACTGTGACGCTTTAGTTACAAGTCTTCACCAAGACCAAGCAGCAAATTCAAAGACCAGTTCGACTCTTTCCAAACGAATGTGGGACGACCAGGCAGTCCCGATGCGATATCCCGAACTGGTAGATGTCTTTTTGAAAGTGGAAGCGGCTGAGGTAGTCCTCGATAAGTCCGGGACTAAGAAGACGAAGACAGGCGTCACTGCTTACGACGCAGTTTTATCTGCCTTGAGTGATGCTGAAGGTGTCGCACGGCGTTTAAAAGAAAGCCACATGGTATGTCCGACCCTCCTCTTTTCTTCGCTTGGTTTAATGCTCTGAAACAGCTAATGGGCAACGCCGTTTCCGGAAACCAGATCCGTGACATCCACTTCGTGTATGCATATATCGTTTACCAGCTCCTCTCTCGACGCATTCAGAGGGATCTCCTTCTCATGAGTACTTTATTCGCAACAAGTGGAGCCGACGGCTCCAGGAGGAAAACCTCCAAACACCCAGATCAGAGGATCAAAGCAGAATTTGACAACCGACTCTTCCCAGCAATTGTCAAACTCCTTGATACAGTCATCCAAAGCCTGGCACAAATGCGCACGCTTAACATCGTTGACGATAATCCTGAGCTTGCTTCTGCAATCGACTCCCGCTTGTCCCTCACCAAGGGTCGTCGATGTTCATATCTAGCATGCTGTTACTCTTCTGTGAAAAAATATGCCGAAGCCCTCGCCCTACTCCAGCATGCGGCCATCCATATACGAGAAACTATTTCAAGTTTATCACTTGCAGGTTCTGATCTTATCAATGATGGGGAGCCTGCTTTCTTCCCTTTGTCGAACGACGATGTCAAGGAACTCGAAGACTCAATTACTGAAGACAGCTTCCAGTACAAGCGTGACTGGTTTGCCTTTAATGGGGGTTCCCCCGATGCCGATCCTTCATCTTACACAAAGCCACTTTTCTTTAACATTGCGCTCAATTACATCGACCTGGATATGGATAGATTGCGCGACCGAGCAGGCAAAGAACGTGCATCGATATCAGTGCCTACTCCCTCGTCGGCACAAGAGCAGGGCGAGAGAAAAGTGTCCACAAAGGCCAAGATCGAGGAACTGTCACCCGAAACAGCGCCTGCACCATCGCAACCTACTCGTGGGGGTCTTAGTAGCTTACTGGGAGGTTGGTGGAAGTGAATGGATTCATGTGAAAAGATAAAATAATTCATTGTTAAAATACAATGGTGCATGTCCGTTTTTAAGACGAGATAAACTGGGTGCATCCGTGAGGTTCGTCAACACAAAGTTAGGAAAAAGGAAGACAAACTTCAGAAGCTTCTTTCTCCAATACGGTGGATTCACCACCCTGTTTTTTTGCCTCCTTACTCGTAATCAGACCCAACTCCCTACCAAACTTGCTTACTTCCGACCAAAAAGCCGAATTCCCGCCTTGAGTTACACATCTCTCCTTTAAATCACGGAGGAACACATTCCATGCATCGATCTCATCCTCCTAAATTCAACAATATTAGCAACAAGCAATTGAACGATAAACCTCAAACAGACCTCCAAACAAGTCTTTCTTAAAATCTTCATACACTCTATCATTTCCCCTCTCCTCCTCGTAGCAAAAGGCTTCAACACAACTTCCACGATTACCTCTGCTAGATCCTGAACAGCCTTCGTGACAACGTCCCCTTGTGCAATATTCTTCTTGAAATCTTTCAGTGGATACGTGTTTCCAATGATTCTTCCAGGTGCTCGACCGGGATCTACAATGAGAGGAGAGAGCGACCTTGCAGGAGTAGGAAGCGGCTTTTCCTGTCCGGGTGGTACAGGTGTACCAGTATTAGTCGGCTTTTTCAGGTTGAGGAGGAGTTCCTCATCATTTTCACCCTCTTCTGTGTCGCTGTCATCTTTACTTCTTGCAGGAGCCTTCTGTTTATTATTTCTTGGAGAGGGTGTTGGCATATGTGTGATATTGAGCTTAGATTCAGAACGAGATGGCACACGCTCCACTGTGCCCTTCCGATCTAAGAGAAGTAAGTTGTCATCCTCATCTTGGGCGTGGGCATGACCGTCTTTCTTTGCCTTGCCTACCCTCTTGGGGACTTTCGAAGCCCAAAAATATAAGATGATAACCCAACTTGTCTGAAAATTGATTGTTACCTTCTTTAACCTTAAACATAGATTTACATTCCTCCAGAGGCTCACGCGCCCTCTTAATCGCCCTCCTCGGTGGATCGAAGAACTTCAACAGCTCGGGGTGTGGTGGTGAAAGAGGATTACTGGCAACATCATTGACAATCGCGCAATGAAACATGGCTTGCTTCACACGGTGTATAGCGGGGTTGTAAGATTCCAGAGTGCTAAACCAAGGTTGTCGATTTCTAGAGAACGAGCATCAGGAAGGTGACTCGAGAAGTTTCTAGGGTGCTTACCCTTCCTCATCCTTTTCACCTGAATCCATCAAATCCATAGCGTCCACGAAGTTCCCCATAGCTTCAATTTGTGCTTCCGTTGGCAAGTAAGGGTGTTCTGTGAGTATTTCACCCTTCTTGTTAACAAGTTGAGTGAGCGATGCAAATGTATATTTCCGTACGTCATCTGCGAACGGCATCTAAATTGTCATGAATAAACTTACTTTATAGCCAAAGAACACCTACCTGACTCCAAATGAGACAATCGATATTGTCAAATAAAATAGGCGAAAGGACACCCATTTTTGGATCCATAAAATCTCTGGAAACCCAACGGGCTATTGCCATGCAGTTTTTCACAGACATGGCTTTCACGATGGAGGACAAAGCAACCTGTTGCTGCGGAGCTGCAGGATCGGCCCAAATATAATGGATCTCACCCATCGAGAGTTCACGACGAAACTTTGAAAGTCGGGTTCAGTCTTCAAGACTGACGACAAGCAAAGAGGAAAGCTTACGTGTTTGGCTGGGAAGAATCCGCAAATCTCAATACCTTTCTTGGTCGGCAGCTTGGGGAATTGTCCTTCCGGACAAGGAACATAGGTTGTTCCATACTTGAACCCTCTTACAAGCTCTTCTTTGTCTACCTTTTCCAAGTTCTCCACATTCGGCTCATCAGGCCCGTCTTCACCCTTGTCCAGCAAATTCTCATTGTCATCCTCTTCTTTCTTCATGACAACATCCCCATCGTCATCCTTCTCGCCGGCCTTTCGATCAACATAGTATTCCGTACGCATGCGCAACTGAGCATAGGCAGCTTTCGCGGCTGCGACATCATCACCACCCACATCCATGTCGTCCGCGCTATTTTCTCTTAGAGCAAACTTTTTCCATCCTTTCGGTCTTGCAAGAGAAGTACACTTGCTTGTTTTAATGAACAACTCGACAGCTTCCTCGCCATGAGTGTCAACATCGCCGAGACGGAGAACGTTAGCCGTGAGGGTGGACCGGACTTGTTTAATATCTGGCATGGCAGTTTCACGGAGGGCGAGCGCGCAGGTTCCTATAACACCAATCTTCATGGATGAGATTAGCTGATGATAAAATTGTTCATTGATGCGCTGAATTTGATGTCAGAAGAGTCCGAATACTTTAACATTGGCTAGACCTTGATATTATTCTTGTCAGGTTCCTCATACGGGTATTCCTGGTCATCGAAATCGACTCCGCTGTGCCAATGGTAAGATTAACGGACAGAAACTCAACAGGGCGTGCATACATGATAGTCAAGCTTATGTCGAGGGAATCCATCTTCTTTACGGTTGCTTCCCAATCTTCGATTTCGATGGGACTCTCTGCATCGGTGATAAGGACAACCTTGCGAGTCCAAGTAGCCTTTTTAGCAAGGTACCGAGCTTGAGTTTCGATGCCCACAATGAGTGCGTCGATAGCTAGCAAACCAAAGAAGTCATTTATTTTATAAAAATAAACTTAAGGCAGCTCATACGATCGCCTGAAACCGATGAAGCTCCAAGAGCGTCAATCTTAGCAATGGTTCCTGCATTTGGCTGAGCAATGGGGATGTATTCCACAACGTTCTCATATCCCCCGTTGTCTTTGTTGACGACATTTTTAGTTTCTGTTCGTCGAGCTCAGTATATGCGAAAACTGCAGGCCAGCTGCTGAGTACCGTCTGAGCCAAAAACAATGACGCCGCATTGGTCTGTTTTTCGACCATTAAATATCTGGTCGATTGGTGAGGAAACATAAAGAAGCAGAGAAACCGTATTGACCATTTCTTGTATCTTGAGTTTGACAAATTGTAGAGACCATTCTAGATTTGTCATTTCTTTCGAGAGAGACTGGCCTTGTGATGTTTGAAGTTCGACTGTTCTCATTTTCCCCATCGACGACGATACGTCAATGAGAAACATAGTAACCGTGTACTGTACATTATGAGCTATGCATACACGAAAAAACAAGGAGTACGTACGCCTGCCCGTTCAGCTGGCATAGTGGCAAGGAGTGTGGTACTCTAGTCGCGGGGAAGACGCGAGAATTGTTGACGCCACGTGACGATGGCTGTGCCTGAGTGTTTTGACTCGGATTGTGTTTCGTCGTCTGGCACTGCAAGTTCAGCTCATCACGCGGCGGCGTCGTGATATTGTCCGCTCGCCGGTTGTAGAATCTGCAAATAGTGCCGTTACCGAATGTCTGCTCCAATGCTGGGTAACAGCCTGGCACCAACATCAATGGTCCAGCAACAACAGCAACAGCTCAGACCACAGGTGGACCTGCAGCAAGTAATCATGGTGTGTCCTTTTTCGTGCCTCGTAACCATCAGCAATTTACGGAGAATCTTAGCGCGCAAACTTTTTGCGCAAGAATCCAAATGAACAAAGGAGCCCGAACGAATTGGAAAACTTGATGAGGTATATCCAGCAATTCAGCAATCAGAGTATGTCTGCCCTCTTTTTTCCGCTTTTCTTTTCCTCTCTGACATATGATCGTAGGGCGTAACCAGACCGGTGTCCAGCCCATGGTCAATGGTCATTCTCAGTCATTAATCAACGGTACCACTGCCGCTCCTTCCATCACACCTGGCCCAGCTCCCAGTCAGCCCCTTGCCACCACCCAGACTCCTGTTTCATTCACCAATGACCAAATAAATGCCCTCCGAGCTCAAATACATGCATTCAAACTGATATCTAGGGGACAGACTGTCCCAGAGCATGTGCAACACGCCATTCGTGTTCCAAACAACGCCGTCGTAGATCTCGAAAAGGTTCTCCAAGGGCCCGATGTCCCTTCTAGAATTGTTGATGCTGCCGTTAAATCTGCTAAAGGCGAACCGGGCACTCCTGCGGTAACAGCGACCATCCTCCGCGAGGGCGCTATTAAACCAGAGGAGGAGATGGATATCCCTCCTCTCGACTCTGCCGACTATCCCAAGGGGCCATTCTTCGAAGACAACGTTAACTCTGGAATCTATCCCTACAACGCCTACAGACATCCCTTCTCCCACCTCAAACGTTCCTCCGACGCAGACCCTCAGCACTTTGCCACTCGTCTTCAACGACTCATTATCCCAACCATCATGCCAGCTGGTCTAGACGCCCACCAGATCATCAACGAGCGTGAGCGGTTTATCGAAGCCCGCATCCAACAACGTATCCGCGAATTGGAAGCCATGCCCGCAACCATGGGTGACGGAATTTTCGACCCTAACATTGATGTGACCGAGGACGATAGAAAAGAAGACAAGGAAAACACCAACACGTCAGCAACCACCCTCGAATCTCTTAAACACTACAGTGCCCTAATCCACCCAATCTCATCTGTGCACGGCAAGCTTCGTGCTGTCATAGAACTCAAATCTCTTCGTCTTCTTGACAAACAACGCGCTCTTCGAGCCTCAGTTGCTGAACGTCTCACTCATGGTACAATGTTGCCCCTCAACCGCCTCGATTTCCGTCGTGTCCGCAAGCCAACCATCCGTGATGCCCGCATGACGGAACAGCTCGAACGGAAACAACGACTAGAGCGCGAACGCAGGGCGAAGCACAAGCACGTTGAGCAACTCAATGCCATCTGCAACCATGGCAAGGAACTTCTCGCCGCCAATCGGGTTGCGCAAGAGAGAGTCATGCGGTTGAGCCGTTTGGTTCACGCCTTCCATGCTACAACTGAGAAGGAGGAGCAAAAACGTATCGAGAGGCTTGCAAAGGAGCGTTTGCGTGCTTTGAAGGCAGATGATGAAGAGGCTTACATGAAGCTCATCGACACCGCCAAGGATACCCGCCTAACCCACCTTCTTAGGCAGACAGACGCATATCTCGACTCTCTTGCCCAGGCTGTTGTCTCACAACAGAGCGAGCATGGTGGTATAGTTGAATACGGCTTTGAGACAGAGGACGGGCCTGCTTCTGAGACAACGTTTGGTGCGCAAGTGAGCCAGGATGATGTCGACACTGACAAGAAGGTTGACTACTATGCCGTTGCTCACCGAATATCCGAGAGGATAACCAAGCAGCCTGCTATGCTCATAGGAGGGTATCTCAAGGATTATCAGCTGAAGGGGCTGCAGTGGATGGTCAGCCTCTACAACAACAGGCTAAATGGTATTCTAGCAGACGAAATGGTATGTTACATCTCCCAATATCGTGTCATTAATTAAACACTACGTTTCAGGGTCTTGGAAAGACAATACAGACGATATCATTGGTTGCCTTCCTGATCGAAGTGAAGAAGCAACGTGGCCCTTACCTCGTGATTGTACCTCTCTCAACGATGACAAATTGGTCTGGTGAATTTGCAAAATGGGCACCAAGTGTGAAGATGATCGCTTACAAAGGCAATCCCGCTCAACGCCGCGCCCTTCAGGCTGAGCTGCGGATGGGGCAGTTCCAAGTCCTCCTTACCACTTACGAGTACATCATCAAGGATCGCCCCATTCTGAGTAAGATCAAATGGATTCATATGATCATTGGTTTGTTTCTTTTTCTGATTTCTTGGGACGCACAGTTGACTGTTTTACAGACGAGGGCCATCGTATGAAGAACACCCAGAGCAAACTTGCGCAAACCCTCACGACTTACTATCACTCTCGCTACCGCCTTATCTTGACTGGTACGCCCCTCCAGAATAACCTTCCCGAACTTTGGTCCCTCCTCAACTTTGTTCTTCCCAAAATCTTCAACTCCGTCAAATCGTTCGATGAATGGTTTAATACGCCCTTTGCCAATGTGGGTACTGGTGATAAGATGGAACTGAACGAAGAGGAGGCCTTGCTTATCATTCGTCGTTTGCACAAGGTGCTCAGACCTTTCTTGTTGAGGAGATTGAAGAAAGATGTGGAGAGTGAGTTACCGGACAAGGTTGAGAAGGTGATCAAGGTCAGGATGAGTGCCTTGCAGAGCCAACTATACAAACAAATGAAGAAGTATAAAATGATTGCAGATGGAAAGGATGGCAAGGGGTTCGTCAAAGTTTTGCAATATTTCTGAACCGTTGGTCTAACTTGGCAATGGTACAGAAAATCTGGTGGTGTAAAAGGTCTCAGCAACGAGCTTATGCAACTTCGCAAGATTTGTCAACATCCCTACTTGTTCGAGAGCGTCGAGGACAAGATCAGCCCTGCTGGTTTTGTCAATGACAAACTCATCAGGACCTCTGGCAAGATCGAGCTATTGAGCCGTGTTCTACCTAAATTCTTCGCCACTGGCCACAGGGTAAGTATTCGGGACACTTTAAGAATTGAATTATTACTTAGTTATGTTGCTATCTCAGGTTCTCATCTTCTTTCAGATGACCAAAGTCATGGATATCATGGAGGATTTTCTGGAGTATATGGGGTGGAGATACCTCCGTTTAGATGGCGGGACAAAGACCGAAGAGCGTGCAAGTTTTGTACAGCTCTTCAATGCCAAGGAATCGGAGTATATGGTCTTCATTTTATCAACGAGAGCTGGGGGCCTAGGTCTCAATTTGCAGACCGCTGACACGGTCATTATGTAAGATTTCTATTGCCCTTGTTTCCTACCAGATTGAGTTCTGACTGCATCTAGTTTCGACTCCGATTGGAACCCCCATGCCGACTTGCAAGCTCAGGATCGTGCTCATCGTATTGGCCAGACACGTGCCGTCCTCATTTTGCGTTTCATTACCGAGAAAAGTGTCGAGGAAGCGATGTATCAACGTGCTAGATTCAAGCTCGATATCGACGACAAGGTCATTCAAGCTGGTCGATTCGACAATAAATCGACTGTAGAAGAACAAGAAGAGTTCTTGGTATGTTGGTAATTACTTCATGCAGCATTGATGTTGATATCAGCCCATGCAGCGGTCAATCCTCGAAGCCGATCAAGAAGAGGACAACGAAGAAGCGGGTGACATGAACGATGATGAATTGAACGAACTCCTCGCACGCCATGAGTCCGAGACTGCCATCTTCCGTGAGATAGACGCAAAGAGGGAACGAGATGGACTAGATGCGTGGCGTCAAGCAGGGAATCGCGGCAAGCCCCCTCTACCTCTGATTCAGCTTGAGGAATTGCCGGAATGCTATCAGACCGATGAGCCATTTGACGTCAAAGAAACGGAAGAAGTATTCGAGGGTCGAGGACGTCGTCGCAGGAATGTGGTTAGCTATAATGATGGTCTCGACGATGACACTTGGGCTATGGTGCGTGTCACAAATATATACGTGGTTTAACATCTCCCTAACTCTCTATATATATACGCAGGCCCTCGAAGACGGCGAGGACATTCAGGAACTCGCAGATCGTACTCGTGAGAAGAAGGATCGACGAGTACAGAACAAACTCCTCAGAGATACTGAGGTATCTGGTCGAAATACTCCTGCCTCGGATTCTGTTGATGGTCGTGGTCGGAAGCTGAAGAAGGGAAAGGCAAAGGCCAACGACTATGAACCTGTGGCCGGTTCGAAGCGAAAGCGCGGACTGAAGTCCATGTCTGCCACACCGGACATGGACGATGACGAAGAGGATCATGAGTTGGTGAGTGCTGACAAGCCACTATTTCCTGCTTTACTTAGACCTATGTCAGAAACGGCGAAAGACGAAGATTGCTTCCAATCCCAACAATACCGGTCCAGATATCCCGCCAGTTGTGCGTGACAGAATGAAGAAAGCCTTCATGGATTGCTACAAGGCAGTCTTAGCTTGCGAGGACGAGAATGGCAGGAAACGCTGTGAACTATTCCGCGAAGTGCCAGACAAACGCGACTACCCTGATTACTATCGCATCATCTCTCACCCCATTGCCCTTTCGACACTCCGCAAGCGAGGCAATTCAAATTTCTATAAAAATGTCAATGCCTTCCGGGACGACTGGCGGCTCATGTTTAACAATGCACGAACGTACAATCAAGAAGGCTCATGGGTTTATGTCGATGCAGAGGAAATGGAGAAGGTCTTCAACGCTGCATGGGATAGGGTTATCGCTGGCACTGATTTTCCTGGTGCCCCCCTTGCACCTTCCACAGCTGGTGGTGGATCTGGATCCGCTGCAGGATCGTATGCTTCTGCGCTTACACCCATGGAAGAGGACGGTCCCCCTCCGCCGACGAGGGGTAGAAGTACTAGTAGGAAGCAAGTACTCAGTGATGAAGAGTACTTGACTCCAAGTGACGACGAATAGACATGCTCTCGCGTATCCCCGAGTTCTCGGATCGTTTTATCGTACATTGTATAAACAATATCGTATCTTTTTTCTTGTACCTGGGTTCATTGACGTTTGTAATTTATACGAGTCGTTGGTGTCACGTATAGAAATTGTCATAAGTACCAAAATATTAATTGACCAGCCTATCAGATTATACACATCAAATATTCAGGAATTCATGGCAGCCCTAGCTCTCATAAGAACAGCTGCAACGAAACCATGCACATCGCCTACTTGCACATGCGAGTCGACGAGGTCACCAATTTCCACCCCTAAACCCTCCAACCCGATTACCTCTGCATCGGCAAGATTTCGTGTATCTGGAGCAAAAATGAATTTAATCACAATTCGATGTGGATGCGAAGGTGTAGACGTGTCGATCTTATAAGTCAAGCGAAGTTCATTTTCCGAGACGCAGCGGGATTCTTCCAAATTAGTTATGGACCCATGCAAGGATAGCGATGCAGTATACCTGAACAAGGGGATTGAAAGATGCCAAAGTGAAGGAATTCGCTACTCACCAGTCGTACAGCGGTAAAACGCGGCTGTCATCTTCCTCGACTTGAGCCAACTTTGCAATTTTCTCCGCCTCGGCCGCCGAGCTCCTCAGATCCTCCAACTCACTGGCAGCGTTCTTCATTGTGGCCTTCTCAACCTTAATCCTCTGCTTCAAAGTCTGTACCTCGTCACTCAACCTCTGCATCTCCGTCACTTGGTCTGCCAGTTTGTCGTCTGCGAGTGCAATTGTCAGTCTGGGATGTGGGTGCGTCTGACGGAGGAGCATGAGAGCTGTTCGTGCTTCGACAATCTTTTGTGCAAGGATGGTACTTCGGTCTGTAACCTCTTTTACTCGCACATAATCTATAGCTTTATTATTGATACAGCTGAGATGGAAAAATGATCAAAACACAAACCTTTCTCCACCATCGGTGCTAGCAGCCGGATGTCATTTTGAACATCCACCAACTTCCGCTTTGCAACCTTTAGCCCCTCCTTCTTTTCTTCGTTGACCGAAGCCAGTTTGTTATTCTGCTCAGCAGTGACGATGGGGGCATCGTCGATATCGCTCACAATCGACTTGACATATTTATCTTTCGCATTTTGCTCTAGATATTGGAATTTGAGCTTCCGGAGGTAGGACTGCGGGGTGATAAAACTGATGTTACAATCGCCACGCATGGGTTTATACAAGCTGAGCTCACGATCTGATTGGCAACCTCAGTTGAAACCACTGCAGGATCCCTATTTCCCTTATTCTCCAATTCTACTCCATCACCATCCAGGTTATGTGTGTTGAGTTCAACCACCTTCTTGCATAACTGTAGATCTGAACCATCGAACTGGATTTGTAATGCCTTTGCGGCACGAACGTTCTCCCCGTAGTCTATCGTTAGTTCTGTTGATGGTCGCGACATTTATACGAGTGCAAGTAAAACAAGCTTGACACACGGCGTGATCGCGTCAAGTCCCGTGACACGCGTCAACAGGAATCGGATTCAAATTTCAAAACCTCGTTGAATACTGAAAATGACCATACACTCATGAAAATGCAATTAAAGAGTACACAAAAACCAACCGCTTATCTTCGTCAAGAACAAAACCAAGTCAGAGCTGGGTAGAAAATAGAGAATTACGATAATTAATTAGGAAAACATAAAAATACAGATTGCATTGATCTCGAAGGCTCCTTATCCAAAATCGACAGTGTACATTCGGCGTCAACCATACATACAGTCATACTGATGAAAGCCGTCCACTTGGATTCGGAACGCGAAAGCCAGTTTTTGAAGGCCGGAAGAGGAAAAACAGGATCAGTCACGCACAGGATGATACTATTGAGTCTGTTTTCCGAACATCGGCCACGGAAGAGTGCAAGCACAGGGCAGCGAAGGCCCATAGGCGACCGTATCAGTCGAGAAGCGCCGGCTGCTAGTGGGTTCGGCTTTTCGCTAAGTTATCGATGATTTCACTCACTGCAGCGGGCTCGAGCACGACCTTGGTTCCATCGCAGCAAGCCTTTTTGGTAAACATTTGGCACAGCTCAGTGATATCAACATCCTAAAAATGTAGTCAGCTGGTTAAGACGCAAGTTGGAAGACCTTGGTGAGACATACCTTGAACTTGGGATCAGACCTGATATTCTTCCACGCGGTCAATACTTCAATATTCTGGTCGTTCTTCTCTGTCTTTGGGAACGAAGAGCCTGCACATGTAATCATTGTTCCAAGCACCTGATCGTGGTTCTTGTTTATAGGAGGCCCGAACATCGATTCACCCTCTTGGGCTATTTTCTCCCTACATTCCTCTCTGGATTTCGGATTTTGACACATGTCTGGACTGTGAGTTATAGAATTATCCGCGACTGTTGTAGAAGACGAGGCCCTGGTGAAAAGTGGCTCCTGGTCAAGGACCGAAGGCGACGATGATGACGCGGACGATAATCGGGAACTCGCAGAGGGAGATATATGATGGGTAATAGGACTCATGGATGGTGTTGAACCCGTGAACGACATAAAGTCCGGAGGAGGCAACGAGCTCAGGTAGCCACGAAACAAGTCGTCGAACATTGGATCAGGTACAGATGTATTGGATTGCATGGAGGGCTGCCATGGAGTAAGCGGATTCATATCAAAATTGAAGGGATTTGCATTGCTACTGGTGCTTGCACCACCATCATTAAATGATGACCCAGATCCGACCACAGAATTTAGTTCACCTTGGGTGGAGAAGTCAAATGCAGGGGTGGTAAACATTGGGTTATTTGCAATGATAGTGATCGGGGGGTTGGACGTCAGTTCCGTGTTGCCGAAGCCAAAATCCATTCGCATTGCATTATCGGCCGCTGGGGGTTGAGACATGCTGTCATCCAGAAGATTAAGAACGTTCGGATCGAAGGTGGTCATTGAACTCCACTCAAGGGGGTTAGTCGGTTTTGGAGACGCAGGAAGGGTAGTGGAAGAAGAGGATAGAGACTGTGCAGGCGACATTGCAGAGTAAACGGGATTTGAGGGAAGAGTGTTATCGGAGTTGTTAGTGGGGTCCTTCGGCATGGAAAATGTGAAGGCAGATTGTTTAAGCGTCATGTTCTCGCTCTGCAAACGGCTAAGCATATCACGCAAGTTTTCGTTTTCATGCTGGGCCGCTTCATTCTTAGCCTCAAGTTCTGCAACCTTGTCCTCAAGCTAATGGAAGAATATATTAGATGAAACAACCGTAGCCCATCGAATTCGATAACTCACGTCCTTGACGTGCTTTTCCTTGCGTTCCCTGAATGCACGTTGAGCTGCCCGATTTTGCTCTTTCCTTTTCATCAGACGTTGCTCATCTCTACCCTGTAGTCCTAAGATAAGACGTTACGAAATTATAAACTGTCAAAATCGCATACATTCTGTCCTGATGAAGACTTGCGCCGGGGGGCATTTGTTGGAGCTCGCTTATCGGTCGATGCTTCAAAGAAGTATGAGGATAGGGATATAAAGACACTTAAATACCCCTCACCAGTATGTTGTGCCTTGTTATTGGGCTCACTCTCCAAATTGTTAGTGCTCGCCTTCCGTTTCAGTGTTGGGTCTTCAACGTTAATGTCTTGTGGAGCATCTCGGAGGGTTGTTGGCGGACTAGGACTGCTGCTATCATCGGAAGTCGAGGACGGCGTCAAATTGGAGGGTGAAAATAGGGACAAGTTTTGTGGATTCACGCTGTCCATGAGGATTGGGAAGCCAGAGATGCCTCCATTTGATTGTACAGGGGCGAATTGTTTCTGCAAGATGTCAAAGAAGTCCTGCTCGCCAGGCTGGGCGGAATCGGGGTTAGTCAAGTCCCAAATTGCAGGTATTTCAGAATACGATTCCATAAGTACGAATGACTGGGATGAGAAGAAGGATTGGCACTGCCGATAAATTCGAGATCGACGTATGTAGTCCGGCCCAAAGGGAGATTACAAATCTTGATGTCTCACGATCATCTGATCGGACTCCGAGTGGCCGGCCCAGTATTTAATCAAATCAGCATTGCATTGTGCCTCAGGCTGGGATGTAAGTAATTCAGAAGGATACGCTACTTTCACAGAAACCCTGAGTTCAAAACCAAGGTATCGCCTTGCCTGATCAGTAACCTTGGTTGATTGCGAATCACTAGAAATGGTGATTGCCAGTTGATTGTACACACAAACGAATCAGCACTCGAACCTAAGCAAACTTAGAAAAGTAAACCACTGACGTAGTACTCGATTTCCAACTTCATTTACACCAAGATGAGGATGGTATGCAATTAGGGACAATTGAAATAAAAGATAAGGATCATCACATACAAAGAGGAATGCCACATTACGTGGCCAGAGGATGTTCAATCCCACGGGATTGTATAATTCGCTATTCAATTGGGTTATCAATTCTTGCAACCGTTTCATCTCCTGGAAAAAAAAATGCCAATCATGTTAGATTACCCCATCCAGACCAGGAGTGGTGTAAAAAAAAAAGTGAACGCGACCTTCTCAAAATGCGTTGGCTTGAATACTTTTGATAGCTGCAGCGAGAAAACCGCCAGCGCGTTGTCAAAGAAGGTATGTCGCAGACTGTGAGCTGAAATCAACAACTCATTGATTGCATTAATTGACTCGAGAAACTGTGTAGGTGTTATCTGCCGTGATTGTTAGGTTGAAATAACTTCAACATTGAAATACTTACCCGTCCCTCCAATTCCAATGGGTATATCGCAGTGAATTGAATCAGTTCTCCCCCTGTATAATCTCGTTCCACTCTTAGAATTTCTCTTGGGTGGTGAGCGCCTATCTGCCCAACAGGAGCTGTCCCGTATGCTGAATCCGGTCCAGGCGGTCCAAAATAGTACGCAGACTTGGGTATAAGTTGAGGTCGACTGGAAACCAACGACACTCAATCATATGAATAAAAAAGCCATGCAGCGGAACATACGCATTGTCGATCTTTCGTTGACGGTTATTATCATCTTCATCTTCCTCTACCAATGTGTTATCCACCTTGAGATTCTCATCTTGTTCTGTAACGTGCAGACTCGGAGTTGGTGTTGTGTCCTTGATGACTGGTTCTACAGTAAGTGGCAAGCTCGTTAGTGGGTCTTCTGTAACTTGGAAGGTACTGGAGCTTGGGGAATGCGGAGGCGAGGTTGTTGTAGTGGGTATCATGTGCGGATGATGTCAACTTGAGGGTACATAAATAATACATATATAACGAAAATAAATATGAAAATATCCCTTTTCAAGTTTCTACCCAGACCATTTACGATACGCCCTTTTTCGCATCCACATGGTCTCTTGCCTCAGCGGTGACACTCAATGCAATAAGTCTAATTCCCTGAGTCGACATGGACTGCTTATTTACAAATACAAATCGCCGAATCGCTCGGACCTGGTCGGACGACCACCTCTGGAATCCAGCGTTGCCATACTTTTCATCTCTGTAGGCTTCTCCGCCGGAATAGAGGAATGTCTATGGTCCTGGACGCTCCTCCTCGGCTATTGTGTCCACGGGACCACCTATCGGGCTTCACAACTGCAAAGTCTAGTTACTGACCTTCCCCGGTCCCCCTTTCGATCCCGAAATGATTGGTCACACAGTCTGGAATGCGGAGCATTTTTCTATTGACAATCACTCTGTTCTGGAGATCTGTTGCGTTAGCTCCGAACCCATGTTGAGTTATCCTTACGCATTAGCTCTTCTCCAAATTCGGAATGGGCTTGTCTCCTGGGTCTCAACAGACTAATTAACTAACCAACGGTGACGGAAAGGTCTTTTGGTTAATATTGAGTTCTTTAATCTGCTGTACACCGCTTTCCTTCGCAAAAGGACAAAACTCCGCAGGTTCTTCTCAAGCCGCCGAAGTGCTATCTGCACGATCTAAGCTTTGGATTGAACAGGGGTCTTATTATCCGAAGACCTGTACATGGCAATAAAAGAGAAGTCCCGAGTCGTATTTCATAAATAGAACAGGTAGGCCGAATTGAATACTCGGAAACCTTTTTATTGAAAACTGGTTTTGTATTATTCCAGCACGATCAATTTCCAATCCATACTTGGACAGAACACCTCATTCAGAGCCTTCAAGCGCCGATTGCTGGGACAACTCCAATTGTCAGTCCATTGATTCCGGGCGATCCGAAACGAAAGTGTAAAAGGTGAGGCTCTTTAGCTGCATCTAATGGGCTTGCTTCGAACAAATCGGCCCGAAAACGCCATGTGAACCGTTTACAGTACCCCAATTCCGTTTATACTTACAACTCTATCTTGATCAGGTCAGCCATTTCAACCAAATGTCAATTATACTTCCCGGCCGGAAACCTGGGAGAACTCTGGTCAGTACATTGAACCCTGATCGATGCTAGTTATGTATGCGATAAATTGAATTCGGCATCTCATTGCGGACATGGGAGAATCAGCTGCGCGCAAACCATAACAGGGGTGTGTTCCTTGACGCTCAGTGACAAGTCCCTTTCACTTTGGCATTGTAACTACGCTTAAAAATGGAAAGTACATACAATCTCGTAATATTGCCTTGTGGTGGTTTCTGACATGCTGGCATCACCTTCTAAATAGAAGCGGGCTTATCCCCTTGTTCCGATTCTATAAAAAGCGACGACAATGCTTATCTTGGCATAATACACGGATAATATTGCGGAAAATATTTCAATGTCATGAAGCAAATGTAATTTGATGCGTAAGTGAAACGAGAGAGCGTGGACATATCATAAGGTCATGGATGTTACGAAGAAACTTCCCTTTCCACAGGAGGTGATTGCGATTGCTTTGTTGAGGGTGACCTAGAAGGTACTCCATCCAACATCTTGCTCACCCTTGTCGGTGGTGACAAGGATCTGGTATCCACATGCATTTTATCCTCCCTTTCACTATGATTTGTTGGAGAGGCTGAACGTGAAGGTGGAGACAATGTCGCGATAGGTGGGAGCGCAGGATGGGCCGATGAACTACTGCTACCACTACCTCTTTCAACACTCCCGGCACTACCTGGCCCAAGGTTCTGTGCATGGCCAATCCCCATTGGTTTAGGATGAGGGGGTAAAACAACTTGAAGGGGAAGCGGGCTCGTCGGGAAGTGATCCCTCATCTCTGGCGAATGGGAAGCCGGCTGCGGGCGATAAGGAGTAGGCGATGGCCTCGTCGAAGGAATGGGAGTACGCTTACCACCTGAAGGAGAGGATATTCTTCGCTTAGACAACTCTAATCGCGAGCGCTTGGTATTATCAGACGACTCATCCGGACCGGGACTCAATGGACGCTTCAAGGGCGTAGCCTGAACGGAAGGCGAAGCGTGACTTGACGAAATGGAATTTCGATGCGAAGGCACTCGTGGCGATGGCATAGTATGCCTGCTTTGTGAAGGAATGGTAGGTGACTGCGTGGGACCATCAGGATTCGACGAGTTGGCGAGAACAATCAGAGCATCTGCGGCTCCTCCAGCACAATCCTCATCAACGTGTCTCATGTTTTGACGTGGAGTCGCACTAGTTGGCGATGGTTGAATGGACATGGAGGAGCTGGAATTCGAGTTCTCTGGCGAACTAGGTCCCTTTGGATATTGATGTTTATTGAAGCTAGGCACGCCACGCTGACTCTCCTGACTGCTTTCTTCCTTGCGCTTGCTGCTATTATTAGTCCTCCTCTTTCGTTCTTTCTTTGGTAAATCTGTCATTGAAGGTGTCGCAGAAGATGGAGGTGGAAAATGAGACTGTACTGCCTGAGGAGGATGTGGGTGTTGATGAGAATGATGCGGGGCCGCTTGCAGATCCTCCCTTTCCTTCCTTCGCCTGCTCTTCTCCGTATGTGGACTCTCTGGACGACTACTGCTTGGACCGATGATGGTAGGGGGAGGTCCGTTCCGCGCCCGAATATTCTCCGACGAGAATGGGTATCCCCGACCTTCAGCGCGTTCATCATAGTCTCCCGAATCACGAGCGTCTTGACGAGGGTCATACCTGCTCCTCGTTGGCTCTAGCCCAGGAGCATGCGGGTGTCCATGCGGGGGAGGAGAAGGTCTGAAATGGGGTGGAGGTGGACCAGTAGTACCAGGTTTGTTGTCCCAATATCTAACTGGGTGGTGTCCTACACGGGGAGACGGTGCAGGTGGGCTTGCTCCACGCGGAGAACGGGGATGAGGATAATACGATGAACTTTGCTGACCAGGATGAGAAGGATAATCACGACGTCTTTCTGGTTCTCTTTCCCACTCTGCATGAGGTGGTCGTCGGTCCCAGCCAGGCTCAGCCTCTGTGTGACTTAAATCGCGATGGTGATATGTGCGAGGAGAACGCTGGGGTGGTCCACCACTTGGCTGTGCAGGCCCAACAGGCTGCCGTGAAGGTGGATACCCAGAATAGGGTCCTGATGAGCGTGGTCTTGCTGGCGAGACTGATCTCGAAGTCCGACGAGCACGATTATAATAGGGATCCGAATGATGGGGATGACCACCATTTCTTGGATCATCTGATGGTTGTGGTGGTAGAGGGTGTTGCAGGAGCAAGCTCTGGTGACCCACTGGTACACCCCCACGAGGGGGGTCACTGCGAGATACAGGATACTCCCTTGGATTGAGATGTGGGGGCCTGTCTACCTCCATCGGAGCAAGAGGTGTATGAGGAGGAATATGTCTTGTCTCGTCAAGAATTACGGGTGGTGGGGGTCCACCCCTAAATGGTGCAGGGGGCGAGAGGCGGCTTGCAGGATTTACCTGCGTTGACGATGAGGACATGCCAGCATCGATGGGAGGTCCCCGTGAATCCGATCTAAATGGTGGGCGCATATTATTCGGCTGAAGCATCAGGGGTGGACCATTCAGGTTTGCAGGCGGAGGTACCACACTGCTCGCGTATGCAGTGGGATGAACGTCTTGAGGACCTGGTGCAGCAGGAAGCTGAGTGCCGGTTGCTTGGGCAGTCTTCAGAAGCTGTAAACGTTGTGCAATGGCTGCATTGCTAGGATCAAGCTCTGCTGCACGGGCGTATGCGTCGATGGCGTCGGTGATTTGGTTGTTGCAACTTTCGTACAGGCTTCCAAGATCAAACCAGACTTCGGAGATATAGGGATTGATGCGGATAGCACGCGAGTAAGCATCGAGGGCGTCACGGTATTGATTAATTTGAAAGTAGAGCACCCCGATGGAGCACCAGAAGGTAGGATTGCGGCCGTCTCGGTAGACAGCTTGTTGGTATGCTTCGTATGCCTTGTTGTACTTTTGACCAGCCATATAGGCACGGCCAAGAAGATACCAACTTTGGGCATCGGATGAATCTACAATGGCATGAATATCAGTCGAGACAATATTTGTACAGGTACAGAGAGAGACTGACCAGCCTCAAGAGACTGCGTGAAAAATCGAATAGCGGCATCGTGGTTCTGGAAAGAGGAGCCATCTTGATGGTAAAGCCAGCCAAGTTGTTGGAGGACTTTGGCATGTTGGGGGTTTGCCTCGACGACGCGTTCATAAGCGTCTCTCGCGCGACGGTGCTAACAAAAGTATAAAAGGAAAATAAAGAAAAGAAAGAGAAAAGAGCTTACGTTTTTCTGTTGTTCGAAAACGTGCCCGATCTGGAACCAGATGTCGGCATGAGCGAGAGGACTTGGAGGATTGCGGAGGATGCGGTCAAAACAGGCCAGTGAATCTTCGAATTTACCCTGCTGCTTGTAAATAATGCCTAGACGAAAGAGAATTTCATTCTCCTTGTCGAAATCTAAATCTTGTAATCCTTAATCAAACCAGCCGTATCTAGAACCCAGCCAGACAAACTGACCTTTACACATGCGGAGGACTGAGGAGAAAGCTTCCTCCGCGTGGTCTAGTGACCCATACCGGTCGTAGAGGATGCCTATTCCATACCAAAGCTTGGGATCCTCCTTGGGGTTTGGAAGGAGGTAGAGAGCCTGCTGGTAAGCGGAGTACGCCTTTTGTAGGTCATCCTGCATGAGGTAGCAGTGGCCTGTGGAATACGAATATAAACATGTGGTACTTGGAGTCGGGGGATGGGCTAACCTAGTGCACTCCAAATTTCACCGTTGTCTTCTTCAATCTGAAGGACGCGCTGAAAGTAATCAACTGCCTAAAAAGGAAAGAAATACGTCAGAACACAGCAAGACCACACAAAGCCTGGGTGGCAAGCAAGTACAAATAAAAAAAGTTGACCTTTGGATAGTTCTCTTTGATCCGAGCGATTCCCGCAACTTGAGTGAGGCCAGAAACGGAGGACGGATTATGCCGCAAGGCGTTTTCGTATGCAGAGAGAGCGTGTTCAAGATCGCCCATTTGCTCAGCGACACGACCTGCATGGGAATTAGGAGAGAGAACGGGAGAAAGAGCAAGAGGGTGCATACCAATCAGGAGCCAAGTCTGCTCGTTGGCCGAGTTGAGTTTGTTGATGATGGAGGTGGGGCCGGCAGGAGCACCATTAGGGGCAGCAGCGGTCTGTATGGCTGGGGAGATGGCGGCGCCGTTTGAGGAGGAAGGGACGGGGTTGGGGGCATTTATGAGGGGATGGACGTGGTGGGTGGGCTGGGGGTCATGCATGCGGACGTCTGGGCGGTCTGGCTGGCGGGGAATGTGTCTGTGGGACATGATGAACGATGGGCGAGGGAAGTCAAAAGGGAATGATTGGAGAAGACTTATATATGATCAGGGCAGAAGAGGCGATCAAGGTGGGAAGAAGGAGATGCAGATGTCATCTGAAATGTCATGCTATCGAAACAGCCGCGTGCCTTTGTTTTGCCGCTTTAAGATTGTTTCCGTCCGTGCATATTTCCGATCTAGATCCCGTCCTCGCGTGCAAGATCGTTATCAGAAGAATACCCAATCACGATCAGATCTCGGTCAGTTTCTCCGTTCTTAGGTAAGCTGATTGTAGACATCATTCCCCACCTTGGCAAGGCACTTTATCTTATCTAGATCAAAGTCTAGAACTCCAAAATAAAAAATCTTATCCTATTTTTGGAAATCAATACGCACACCGCAACAGCCTTCACCATCTTCGGAACTTCGAAACAGATCTCGATTTAGTCTCGCTTTTAGCCTAGCACCACCTCGGTCTCCTTATGTCGCTCCCTCCTCTCTTTTCCAGAACTGCCCTTCGATTTCGATTGCTATCGCCCATATCCATAGAATGGCCGTACTCCGTCTAAACGCCGGTTTACAATGTCCGACACTCTCCGCTTAAATCCACCACCTTCCAGAACAATCCGATGCAACTTTCAACAAAGCAATAATGACACGTAAGTACCATATCCCATACCATACTCGATTCACTCACTCCTTCCTTAGGCGGAAACCAAAGAGATAAAGCCCGTGAGAAGGCTCTTAAGAAGCAAAAGCCGCAAACGCAAACATCTGGCAAGACTTTGGCCGAACGTAGGTTAATGTATGTATATTATCCCACCTTTCAACACTTTACATTGACTAGTCCACAGAGATGCCACCGCCCTTCAAGAAAAGCAGAAGGTATGCATGCAGTCCGTGGAGGCCCAAATCTATAATGACTCCCTCGTCAGCAGAAGGAGAAAACCGAAGCGGATTCTGGGGGAACTTCGAAGAATACCTAATCTACGTTCCTCATTCGTCGTACCCAGACACAAATTGTGGACCCCTTCCCCTTAAGCACCGTCATTCCTATTCCCTCCTCCCTAAATGGAACGATCTAGACATGGAACATGTGTTTCCTGTAGTTATTATTTCCAATGGAAGTTTACTTTTGACTCGTGGTAGAAGCTGCATTGTATTTATACTCGAGAAGTCAGATCACATAACCCTCGACTTCGAATGACTCTGAGTCCGATGGATCTCTCAAACGTCAACGGACGACTTCCCAGCCAATTTGCAGACGAAGGAAGCTTCATTCAAGGCCCATATAAAAGCTTGGGGGGCATTCGACGGTCTGGAACAATCCGTCAAAAGGGACTGAATTACCCGTTGCCCTAGATTCCTCATGATCATCTACTCGCGCAATTGTCATAAATAATTGCATGTTGCATCAATAACTTATTAAGATACCCGACACGGAAAAAAATGGGTGGTTCTCTGAAAATCCAAAGCAACGTGTTCGCTTTTCGCGGGGTTTTACCATTTGTCAATTTTGCCCGTAGTCAAAGGAACCGCTATCGAGCCCGGACCCGACCCAATGAACATTCCAGATGTACAACGGAATGTCAAACTGAACATTCTTCTAATAGCAACGTCAAAACTGGCAGACAAGCAAGATTTAATAATACAATGTAATTCTTTTTAACCTACGTTCACAGCGGTTTTCCTCTATTGATTGTAACTCTGATCGAAACATGTCAAAAGATCAATTGGGCGAGTTGCCCCAAAGGCTTTATTGGTTGTTACAAATTAGAGCAATTTCAATACATAAAGAATCATCAGGGTGATTTTAACAGCGTTCTCTCCTCTTTTTTTCCCATGCTCTTATCACAAAGTAATTGGCCTCGGTTCTCGCCATACACAAACCTCAGGTGATAAATCTCAAAGGTATACCGAGTTGAAAAGGCTGCACTGAAGCGGCCATACCACCGGGATTCGGCAGGTAATTCTAGCCTTGGGTGGCGAATACTGAAGTATGATATATCTCGCGATTCTTATACACTAAGAGTTGAAAGCCCCTGAGGAGAAAGGATCAACGGTCCGGCATTTCCGTAAAATGCCATCAGATTCAGCGGAAAAACTTGAATTTGGCTCACCATC
>Ga0307507_10002159_pt1 | contig 42237 bp, 17 predicted proteins | sample 7_EM_MG_FD_207223 | JGI IMG/M metagenome (GOLD analysis project Ga0307507, IMG submission 207223) | Populus trichocarpa ectomycorrhiza microbial communities from riparian zone in the Pacific Northwest, United States - 7_EM | ecosystem: Host-associated > Plants > Roots > Unclassified | place... | reverse complement strand
AGCTTAAATGTTAATCTTACTAGCTATAAGCTAACTACAGAGGCAGAAAAGCCAGCTTGGTAAGGTAGATTTAACAGAGCTTTGTATTTAATCAAATCTGACATAGAAATAGAGCCTCCGGAGCCCTTACCACTGACCATCCTATCTACCTTTTAAGCCTCTGCGGGTGTAGGACGAGTTTAGCTATATTTGAATACTGTATTAGGTGAATTAGGGCTATATTTCAATTAGGCAATGTTTATATTTGTATATAGAGAGGTGCTGCCAAAAATCCGAAATAAAACACCATAAATTCTATACAAATTTCCTAATTGGGACAGCTAGCTGGCAGCTTGACAGTTAGCGTACGTTATCCAACAGTTAGCGGACAGCGAGCGATCCAATTGACGCAGTCAGTTAGCTATTTTTCTTAAGATCGCAGCTAAGCTGACTGTTGGACACACTGGCCCTAAGTCGCGGATTAGGACGCCTTAATAATAAAGGGATCTATATATCGGCCTGCTTAATAGATAACTTAGTAAAGATAAACGGACAGAAATAGATAGTTTTACCTATAATAGGAACTATTACTAAAAAATAATATAAAAGCCGTTCTATAATTAATTATGGAGCCTCTAATAAATTTATAGATATCTAATTTGTACGTACTTATATCCTACCTATCTTACCCCTTACTAAAGCCCGCGCCCTATAACTTACTAATAGTAGTTATACCGCATAGAAGATTACCTATATAGTATAACTCTACCTAGATATAAATGGGCACCAGGAAGAGCTCTAGGCCTATATTATACTACTTACTAACTACCTTATTATCCTTGGAATAAACTAGCTTAAATAATATAACCCCACTATTAATTAGAAAAAGAGAGAAGTAACCTTTAACTTTAAATACTATAGAGAGACTTGCCTAGGGCATAGCCTAGCCGCCTCTATTTACTCCCTAGGATATTAACCTAAGAAACCCCTTATTACTCTACCTATAACTAACTGCCACTATATAAGTGCCGCGGCCTTCTACTATATAGCATATAGGAAAGGCTAGACCGTTACTATAGCTTCCTAATTACGACTATATAAGCTTAATAAAAAATAGGACTATATCCTCTATAGTAATAGGATAGATATAGTTAACCTTCTAGAAGACAATGCCTCTATAGAACTTTATGGACTTTTATCTTTAGACTTTAAGAAATTTATAAAGCTTAAAAAGGGATTTACTAATAAGGAACTCCGTAAGCTCCTCCCTAAGAGATACTATAACTTTATTAACATATACTTACAAAACAGCGTAGATATACTCCCCCCATATTAACCTAATAACTATACCATTAATATTAAATAAGGAAAAAGGCTACCTTATAAAAGGCTACCTTATAAAAGGCCCTACCTAATATTAAAAGACGAACTTCTAGTTATTAAAAAGTATATTAACAAGCACCTTAATAAAGGATTTATTCGTCCTAGTATATTCCTAGTAACCGCCCCTATCCTCCTTACCAAGAAGCTAGAAAGAGGTATCTAATTCTACGTTAACTATAGAGGACTTAACGCTATTATAATTAAGAATTGATACTCCATACCGCTTATATATAAAACTCTTAAGCGGCTTAGCTAAGCCAAAATCTATACTAAGCTTAATATTATTGCCGCCTTTAACCGTCTCTAAATACGGAAGGGTAATAAATAGAAAACCGCATTTGTATTACGCTTTAGCCAATTTAAATATACTATTATGCCCTTTAGCATATACAACGGCCCAGGCAGCTTCTAAAGCTATATTAATAACGCCTTATAAAACTACCTTAATAACTTCTACTCTACGTACCTAGACGATATACTTATTTATAGCAATAACCCTTTTAAGCATACTAAGCACGTTTAAAAGGTCCTATAGCGCCTTAGGGACGTAGGACTTTATATTAATTTAAAGAAGTGCAAATTCTTAGTCATAGAAGTAAATTACCTTAGACTAATTATTACTACTAAGGGTGTCCATATAGACCCTAAGAAGGTACGCACAATTATGGAATAGCAAACCCCTAACTGTATTAAAGACGTATAAGCCTTCCCCAATTTCGCTAACTTTTATTAAAATTTTATATATAACTTCTTAGGTATTATAGCACCACTTATAGCAATAATGCGAATAAAGGGCCTTTCTGCAAAAGGAAGAAAAACACATTTATATTTTATCTGGACGCCTAAATGCAAAAAGGCATTCTAAGACCTTAAAAATGCGTTTATCAAAGCACTTATCCTAGCTTATTTTATACCAGGATGATAACTCTATCTTAAAACTAACTCCTTAAACTATATTAACGCAGGCATTCTCTCCCAGATAGGTAATAACGGTCTCTTCTACCTAGTTATATTCTACTTATTTAAGCCTATACTATAAGAATATAACTATAAGATCTATAATAAGGAACTCCTTACGATTATATAAGCGTTTAAAGAATTCTAACTAGAACTCTCCTTAGTAGAACCTAACTAGCTAACTAAAGTCCTTACGGACTATCGTAATCTTAAGTACTTTATAACTATAAAGTAACTAAATTAACGCTAAGCACGCTGGAACGAATTTCTTTTTGGTTTTAAATTTAAAATCATATATAAGCTAGGAGTATAAGGTACTAAGCCTAATAGCCTAATACGCCATTTATGAGACCTTCCTTAGTTAGAAGATAACCCTTATAATTAATTCCAATAATAAATAATTCTAAAAGTATGAAACTTAGCTATAGGTATACTACCAAGACAGAACTAACCGCACCTTAGCTTTATACTATAAAACTAGAATTACCCCCTAAAATTAACAAGCTTATTACCGCAGTATATAATATCTCTATTAACCTATTACTATATTAACTAATTACTGCAAAGATTGCCAGCACCTATACGCTACCTACTAACGTCTAAAGCTTAGGCCAAATTAATATAGCAGCCTTAGAAGTAAAAGAGAATAGGCTCTATTATAGAGGCCATCTATTTATCCCCAACTTAGAAGACCTATAACGGCAACTAATCTAAATGGCCTATAACCTCTGGTTAAGCGGCTACCTAGGCAAAGAAGGGACCTATAAGCTTCTTAGCTAATACTACTTCTAGCCTAAAATAATAGACTTAGTTAAACGCTTTATAAGCGCCTACTAGGGTTATAAGTATGCTAAAGCATTTTATATAAGGTACCAAGGACTATTATACCCTCTACCAGTACCTATACGCTAATAGGCAGATATCGCTATAGATTTTATTATCGACCTACCGCCTTATAAATAATATGGCCGAACCTATAAGAACATCCTTATAATAATATACCGACTTATAAAAGAACGCCACTACATTCTAACCGAAGGCGTAGCTATTAGCAATATTGCCAACGCCTTCCTCCGCGAAGTCTACTAACTATACGGGTTACCTAACTCTATTACGTCTAACTAAGGCACGCAACTCAACTCTAACGTATGGAGGCGGATCTGCCAACGCCTTAGTATCTCCGTTAAAGTGTCTATATCCTTTTACTACAAAACTACTAGATAACTGGAAAACGCTAACGCTAGTATAAAGGCGTACTTACGACAGGTAGTTGCCTATAGTTAGGATAACTAGGTAGACCACCTTCCGCTAGGTAAATTCGCAGTAAATAACTACGTCTTAACCACTATAGGACTTACCCCATTCTTTATAAATAAAGGTTATTACCTACGATCTGGTATAGAGCTACTAGAGCCTATTAATAAGAAACTGCTATATAAAAAACGCCTTAAGATATTACTTGCCAATTAGCACGCAGACCGTATAAAAGATCTACTTAACTACTATAAAGGAGAGATGGCCTGGGCCCAAGTAAAATAAGCTTACTTCGCCAACTATGGCCTATATTTTACCTATAGCTACTATACCTTTACTAGTCTAACCCTCTACTAGGACAAACACAGCCTAAACCCCTACTAGTACTAATCCGAGATAAGAACGAAGACAAGAACTACGAGGAGTGGACTGTTAAACAAATTATTAACTCTAAATACTTTAGCAAAGGCAGAGGACAGCGGCTCTACTATAAAGCTACCTATATAGGATTCGACATAGATTAGCCAGAATAGCAACTATAGGAAGACTTTAAGAATGCAAAGGATCTAATTAGCAATTTTTACTACGCGAACCCATAGAAACTGGGCGTAAGTAGAGATTTTATGCCTAATCCTCTATAGGAGCCCTTATAGAGTTACACCTTTATACATTACCACGTAAGGGCAAATTGCTATTAGATTGCCGCAGATTGCTATAAAGTGCGATTATATAACCAGAAAATATTAAGATGTCTAGGAACTTTAACCGGCGGTCAAAGTTATCTAATTGGTTAAATTCTAGACGCTAAGGAAAAACTAGCCAATTAGGATTTTCTATCCCTGGGATGGAAAATCGCTATTGGCTCGCCTACTACTAGCGCCTTAGCGACCCCCTTATATCTTACCAAGTCTTCTACAGTCTCCTTCCCTCTCTATAGCTTAGCACCCTAGTATAAGCCCTAAGTCAAAAGCATCTGTACGAGCCCATTATATCTATAACAATATTTCTTCTTCTTGTCTATACCCTAAGCGTTCCCCCTATATATATATAGTAACCACAGCGTCGCCGGAGCTCCGCCTTAATAGGAGGGGAGGTAGTGTTACGGAACCCAACCGCAGGGGCCCTATAGGGGAGCCCCGTGCTCTCGCGTACACCTCGCGTATAGCTTACGTCAGCTACGCGTGGGTATATTACCCCCTAACGCCCTCGACCCTTACAATTGATCACGCAACGTCTTGTAGACTCCTTGAATATATACGTCTTATAGCCACTGCCCCCGTCCCGTGACATTAATTAAGTACTACTTAGTTACTTTTAGTTCCTCTATAGTTTACTAGTAAAGGGGGCTATAGCCTAGAGAGTTGTCGGCCTCTAGTTAAATCTTATAGTTGTAGGTTTAGTAGGGGGGTAGTATATCTAAGGCTGCTTTTAAGAACGCGTCTCTATAGTCTAAGAGGTATATAGGGAGGAGGCGTTTAATTAGCTCCTTATTAGTTTCCTCTACTAGCCCTTTGTCACGGCACTGACCTGACGCATACTGTTTCATACTGTCTCGTACTGTTCCCTACTGTTGGCTGGCCCACCACTAGCGACTTGGCGGCCGGCCCTACTATTTGTATACAATACCCCCTTTCCACCTTCTTCCCCTCTTTATACCACAACGTAGTTATTCAGTCTACTTCATTGCAGTACTGTGACACCCTTTTTCCTTCTTATTAATAATCTAGTTAATTTTATATAAGCTAGTTATAAAGACCTTATTGTCCTTCTAATATATATTAAAGTGGAAACCTATAGCGCTAATTGCCGCGATATCTACTATAGGGGGGTCGTGTAATAGTAGGGGTGTCTATAGCCTAGGGGGCCTTTAGCCTATTAGCATTATCTTTACTCCTTTTAGCTCTTATTATATCTTTTAAAGGTTATCCTCTATGTCCTATTAGTATATCCTCTTTCCTTTTAGCCGGATCTTTATAATTTAAAAGTTGTCTATATTACTATCTATTCCACTTTTATAAGTAGAGTCCTCTTTAACTGCAGTTCTTTAGGGGAGTATCCTTATTAGTATGGAGTTCTTACTAGCCTTGTGGCGGGCGTCTTCTTAAGTAAAGGCTAGGTTATAATCCTCTACATCCTACTAGTAGATAGGGTTAACCTTTACAGCTAATATCTTATAGTTAGTATGGATTTCTCTAATAAAGGAGGGTATGTCACGGCACTGTCCTGACGCATACTGTCTCGTACTGTCTCGTACTGTTTCCTACTGTTAGCTGGCCCACCACTAGCACCTTGGCGACTGCCCCTACTATTTATGTACGATACCCCCTTTTACCTCCTTCTCCTCTTCATACCACAATATAGTTATTTAGCCTACTTGCATTACAGTACTGTGATAGTTTATGGTATCTCCAATTGCGCCCTGTTGCGACCTCTGTTTTCTTTTTCTTCCTAGTACATTATTTCCGTTTCCCCAGTGTAATCGCGACCTACAGTGGGGTGTCATAAGTGTCCGTGCCCAGACCACACCAAATGTAATATTTTTCGCTGAATTACTATACAGCAACTGCAAAATCAATTCTATAGCTTTAAAATAGTTATAAGGCTTATCGCTATATAAGATATAGCTATTACAACCTTTTTTTAAAGTCTTAAATCTTATAGTCCTTTGTTAAAAGCCCTTATGTTTTACTAACTTTTTACCAAATTTACTATTTTTAGCATATGTTTTCTACTACCAGCTATTAAAAATATTTCTTAAAAATCTAATATTTTATAGAGATTTGCTATTACTAAAATTCTCTCTATTTAAATTTTTATATAAAAAATATATATATTTATTAGAAGGCTATAAAGCTAAAAAATAGGAAAAAGATGCAATTCTCCATACAAATTCCAATTTTTTAAATTCACAACCCTATAATAAACTTTTATGCTTTTAAAATAATATTCTAAATAGAACAAGTTACAATAACAATAAATATTTATAAAATATTAAATTTTTGTAAAAAAAATTTAATATCTAGTAGTAGAAAATATATATTAAACATTATAGATCTTATTGGGGAACTAATAGGATTTCTAAAGAAATTGTCGGTTTTAAAAATAAAAAAAAGTAATAATAGCTAGATTTAATATATGATATAAACCTTAGACATTTTTTAAGGCTTTAGAATTAATTATGTGGTTATTATATATAATTTAGTGGGGTGGGTTGGCTTAAAAATTCGCTTAGGACGGACACTTATAACACCCCACTGTAGCGCGACCGACAACACCGTACCATAGTCCCAGACAACCTTAGTATAGTCCTAGACAATCTCAGCATCACAGCAAGCCTTATAGATTTTAATTGCCTTACCTAGATCCCTCGAAATGGGCGACTATAACATAGATAATACCCCGTTAACGAACCTATGCGAAGCGCTCGCCTGCCTCTTTAATACCTTCCACACCTATATTACCTAGGCAATTAGGAGTGGTCTGGAGTACCCTAAGGACCTTAATATGGCAGGAACCTTCCAGCACCTCTCCATATATACAACCTTTTTAACTAGCGTTAAGAACGGCCTCTAAGCCGTCTATAATAAAGGCTAAACTATAAAGTCCTAACTTAAAGAAGCTTAGCACAGAATTAACTCCCTTAAAACGCTTAAACTATATATACAACAATACAAATAGCAAGCCCTTGCATATACTAAGACCATACAAAGTCTAAGCTCTTAGATTACTATACTTACCCAGATTATTGCCAATAAGAATATAGCTACTGGCTCCCCTTTTCTGACCAAGCCCTATAAAAAAAAGCGTAAAGTAAAAGATCTAACCCTGTTTAATAGCAAGGGATCACTAATTAAAAAACAAGAAAATTTTAAAATATAGAAAATAAAGATCTAAGGCGTTTTCTAAAGGGATATAAAGTGCTTTAAGACCCTAATAGACGAAGTCCTCTATATATTAGATATGCTGATAAATAAGGCCTATAACTATATTAAGCACGGCCTTAATATACTACGTATATACCCAAACAACTTAAGTAAATAGACCTTCTCTAACTAAGAGTCTATGCTTATATAGATAAGAAAGCACTATAAGACCATTAATATAATTTAAGCAGCAAAAAATAAGTTAGATACCTTGATCTAAAGCAAGTGTAACTACTAGTCCTAGAAAGTAGAGCTTAATAAGTTAATAATTAAAGCAAATAAAACTAAGGAATAAAAAGTGAATTTACTTAAGAAGAATATTTCCTCTAAAATAAAGGACTTAGCCCTTACCCTTAGCCGTAAGATTGGCGATGCTAACTATAAAGGCTAGAGTAAGCAAATGGATATATTCGCTTATAACCTATAAAACCACGCCTACTACACTAAGCTTAATACTGCTAAGCTAAGTACCGCTAGCGGCTATTGACCTGCACCACCTAATAATAATACCTCAGCACTGGCACTATAGAATGACCCAATAGACCTTAACACCGTTAAATTTGGCAGTAGTAGTGGTGGCCTCCCTAATAACGTCTAAAGACACCGTATGGATAACAGACTCTATATAGCGTGTAGTTAACCTGGCTACTAGAAAGATGCTTATAACCCTAAGAGGAACCCAAATTCCCTCCTAATGCCACCACGCCAACCCCCTCTAAGCCGCGGTAGATTCTTTAGCAGAGGGGATAGAAATTAAGACAGTAACCATAGATGGGGATATAGGTTTAGACACAGAAACCTACCCCCGTAATTCCCTTCCCCAATACAGCCCTAGCTAATAGTCCCATATATAAACTATGGACAAGTACTCTATGCCGCTACTAACTATAAGACTGGCTATGTCCTTGGTGAAGTACCCCCTAGTATATATACACCCTTAGAGACCAATATATTAGGATATACTAGCCAAGACTATAGTTTCCAGCCAAGCCCTATAATTTAGTTATTAAAAGACCAACCCTTGGACTAAGTTGCCTCTAAGGGTTAGAACTATACGGGGAGGAGGATAAAAGAATTAGATCTATACTACTAGATTAGTTAGATCTTATTCTAAGCCAGCTGCCACTTAATCTTAGAACAGTAAATAGTAATAGAAATGCCATTCTTATTTAGACCTACCTCTCCTTACTATATAACCCACTCCTATAATTTTTCATTAAAATAGTAAGCCTTATTAATAGTAGTAGTACAGCACTAGCGTTTGCAGACGAAGACTTACTTATAAAAAAGCATAATATTATAACAAAAAGACTTCTAATTCTAAAACCACTCCGCCTTGTTAATAAACTTCTATCCAGCTTTATTACCTACTACTTTATAGCAAAAATAACAATTGGCTACTATACAGAATCTATGCTCTTCTATATTATAAAGTTATTACCCTCTATACTAGTAATTCTTGGAATGCCCTAGCTTAAAAAGCATAACCTAAGGCTAGACTTCCCCGCCCTAGAGCTTAAGTTTAACTCTAACTACTATGCCTATAACTATCTCCCATAGCACATTCCTAACTATAACTGAGTAGCACTATATGGACGCATCGCACGGCTAACGCTTAGATACTATTAGCTGACAGTAAAAGAGGTACCTAATACCGGTAAGCTAATATATATAGTAAATAAAGTAGAGATTCTAGAAGACTGGACTACTGTTCTACCCCTAAGAAAACAAACACCGCCAGAACTATAAATCCCCTATATATACCCGCTTAACCCAGGCCAGCCAATAAAACACCTAACTCTAAGTTAATTACTATATATATATATGCAACCGCATGTATAATAGCTAAAGGTGTTATAGCTAAGACTAAAACTAGAGCAATTAAGACCTCCCCCCTATAACGCCTAACCTTATACCTGTCTCCCGCATGTACCATATAGGGCTGCTACCTTATTTCCGTCCCCCTAGGCTAACTAAGCCGCGCTAGCCTAGCCGTAGCATCAGAAAACCAGACATGCCCCAACCTGGACAATATTAGATATACTTATGCCATTAATTTTACCCAGTTCTATAAATAAAAAGGTGTAAAGGTAATAAGGATCCATATAGCGGAGCTAGTAGAAATGGAAAAATAAGAAGAGTACTAATAGCTGCTTAAAAAGCTACCTATAGGCCTAATAGAAGTACCAAACCTATTAGAAAAGTCTTTCCGCTAACTAGTAGAAGGTAACTATATAATAGAGGAAGCCTATAAAGCGCTACCCCCTTATTTTTATAACTTCCTTAAGATAAACCTAAAAACTAAGGCTGAGTTTCTACACCAGAAGATAGTTAACACTAATATTAAAAAATTCCTAAAAGGCAAACTAGGACTAACCCGTAAAGACATTTTATAACGCCTACTAAAGGAGTTTTATAAACATATTAAGCATTTTCTTCCTAAGAACGTAGATAAGCTACCCCCTTACCAACTATAGGACTATAAAATTAAGATTATCCCTAGAAACCAGGCCCTATATTATAAAAATAGACCACTCTTACCTGCTAAACTTAGCTGTATAAAGAAATAGATCAATAAGATACTAGATAGGGGTTTTATCCGCGAATTAACCTTACTAGCTGCTATACCACTCCTCTTTACTGTGAAGCCTGGCGGCGGTGTATAAATCTACTATAACTACTAAGGCCTAAATATAGTTACTATTAAGAACTGGTACCTATTACTACTAATCCGTAAGATACTTAACGCACTCTATAGTACTAAGTACTTTACTAAGCTTAATATAATTACTGCGTTTAACCAGATCCGGATCGCGGAAGGCCATAAGTAGCTTACAGCATTTATTACCCGTTTTGGACTCTATAAGATATTAGTTATACCGTTTAGTCTCTATAACACGCCCGCTATATTCCAGAACTATATTAACTATATTTTATATAACACCCTCAACAACTACTGCACCGCGTATTTTAATAATGTCCTTATCTTCTTAAAAATACGCGCCAAATATATAAAATACGTAAATAAAATTATCTAGAGACTTAGTAATACTGGACTCTAGATTAATATTAATAAGTTTAAGTTTTATGCTACTAAAACAAAATACCTTAGCTTAATTATCTTAACTAATAGCATAACCATGGACCCTAAGAAGGTGCAGGCCCTATAGGAATAAAAGGACCCAACGTTAGCTAAGGAACTATAGCAATTTCTTAGCTTCGCGAACTTCTACCAACGATTCATTTAAGGCTATTCTAAGGTAGTTAAGCCTATAACTAGGCTACTAAAAAAGAGTATTAGCTGGTTATAGGGCCCTAATCAAGCATAGGCATTCTAGACCCTAAAAACAGCGTTTATTATAGCACCGGTCCTAGCGTATTACAACTATATAAAGAAGACTATAGTAGAGACAGACGCCTTAAACTAGGCTTTAGGTGGAGTGCTCTACTAAGCTAATAAAAGTAACAAGCTTAAGCCAGTCACATTCTTCTCTGCTAAGCACTTAGCCCCTAAATATAACTATAAAATATACAATAAGGAGCTCCTAGCAATTATTAAGGCACTAGAAGAATAGCGTCCTAAACTATAAGAAACTAAGCAGCCATTTAAAATTATTATAGACTATAAGAACCTCCAGACCTTTATAATAACGAAATAACTAAACCAGCGCCAAGTCCACTGGGCTGAGTTCCTTTCCTAATTTAACTTTGTTATTACCTATAGGCCTAGCACTAAAGCTATAATCCTAGACGCTCTTAGCCGCCTCCTAGGCGTTGCACCTGCTAATACTAATAATAAACGTCTACGATACCGAGACCGCGTCGTCTTACTACCAAAAAAAGTCGACCCTACTATCCTAGAAGAACTACTAAGCGAATCCCAAGACTAGAGTATTAAAGACTTTGTCGTAGTAATAGACCCAGAGCTTAAGAAAAAAAACCCTTAAGGAGCTTATTAAGAATGCCTATAAAGAGAACAAACTTGCTAGGAATATATTAGCTGCGCTATGCAAACGGGAAGACCGTAAGGCACGCCATTGGCCTAAGCAGATTAGGAAGCTGCTCCGCTATAACAAATCCAAATATTTAATTATTAACGGCCTAATCTACTATAGGAATTGAGTATTTGTCCCTAATTTACCTAAACTCTAACTAGAAGTTATATACTGCACGTATAGTTCGGGCCCCGTAGGCCACCCGGGCTAAGTTAAAACACTAGACCTCCTTAATCAAATATATTAGTGGCTAGGTATTTTACAGTTTATGGCTACCTTTGTAAAAGACTGCGCTCTTTGCTTCTATATAAAGACCCCATGCTTAGCACCACCCGGTTTCCTAAAACCACTAGAACTACTAGTCCGCCTATAGACCAATATCTCTATTAACCACGTTGTTAACCTGCCTAAGTGCCTTTATAACGGAAAAACATATAGATATATCTTTGTCGTTATTAACCACCTAATAAAGATAAGACACTTTATTCCCGTTACTAGCCTAGACACTAAGGAGCTTATTAAAGCATTTATCTACACTATCTATAAGTTATATAGTACTCTAAATACCATTATTTCTAATAGAGGCTCTTTATTCGTTTCTAACTTCTAGTGTTGCCTAAATTAGCGCCTAAAGGTAACCCTAAGCCCTAGCTCCGTATGGCATCCTAAAATAGATGGCCAAACTAAGATTGTTAATGCAGTAATAAATAAGTACCTACGCGCCTTTATAAGCTTCACCTAAAATAACTAGGTAGATTGGCTCCTCCTTACTAAGTTTACTATAAATAACTAGGTTAATAAAACCATAGAAATCTCACCGTTTTTTGCCAACTATGGCTATAACCTATATCTGGGCGTCAAACCAGCAGGCCCCTAGCTATTAGCCCTATCTGCATATATAAAGAAGGAGTACCTATAAGCTAATACTATTACCAACTGCTTTAAGCGTATCTTAACCCAGCTTAAAGCCCTAGCTTGTATCTCCTAGTAATAATATAAAGACAACACTAATATAAAACAAGACAAAGGTATAATATTTAAAAAAGATAACATAGTTATAGTTAGCCTTAAAAATATAAAGACTAACCGGCCTAAGAGGAAGTGGGATAATAACTAGGACGGACCCTGGCCCGTCCTAGCTGCCTATAAAGGAGTAGTTATAGTTAACCTCCTAGACTATATCCGTGTTAACAAGTCTTTCTATACTTTAAAAGTCCGCCTCTGGTTCCCTAAAGAGATCTCTAGTTAAGCATATATTAATAAAGAGGAACGTTATAATATTATAGGTAGAATAGCTAAAAGGGATAACGATGGCAATATTACGGACAAGTAGGAATTTGAAAAGATCCTTAATATATATAATAAATAAATGGACGAGCACGGCTTAATATATTATATTAAATGGAAATATTATAACAAGAAAACCTAGGAACCTAAGAAATCCCTAAAAGGGTGCGAGCGCGTACTACTAAAGTTCTATAAATAACACCCTAAGAAGCCAGGACCCCTAGACTAGGTATAAGATAAGGAAGAGCCACGCTAAGGCCATAGCCGACTATAAAGGTAATTTATGGTGGTTAAGATCTTATGGAACTTTAACCGCCGGTTAAAGTTATCTAATTGGCCAGTTTTTTACCAAGAAGCGCTATACGGTGGCGGTATAGAGTTCTGCCAACTTTATTTATTAAGCTAACCAATTAAGATTTTCCATGCCTGGCATGGAAAATTGCTATTAGCTCAGTTAAGGGCGGTGAGCGGAAGTAATATCTTTATAGCAAAAGTAAGTTACCTATTCGGTTTAGGGACCAAACCTTCTAGGGAGGGGAGTACTGTCACGGCACTGTCCTGATGCATACTGTCTTGTACTGTCTCGTACTGTTTCCTACTATTGGCTAGCCCACCACTAGCGCCTTGGCGGCTGCCCCTACTATTTATATACGATACCCCCTTTTATCTCCTTCTCCTCTTCATATCACAATGTAGTTATTTAGCCTACTTGCATTACAGCACTGTGACAGGGTAACTTTAATCTATTCTCCAGCTAGACAAACTGTCTTTATTAAATGTTTAGCTAAATATTAAAGTAGAACATCCATTTTTGGCTAAGAATTATATTATAGGACCTTAGGTCTAAGATATAGAAAGGGATACTAAACTGGCGTTGTCTATTAATAGTAATATATAGCTTTAAGATATAGGTTACCGGCTTACCGGCTTAGCTATTATAGCCTTTTACTTAAATAGGCTTCTCTAGTTAAGTAGCATTTATATTTAAGAACTTAGTAATATTATTTATATAAGTAGTGTTTATAAAGGTAAAGCTATTTACTCTAGTGTTAATAAGGGCAGTTATATTAACTCTATATCCATTTTAAGATACTATATATAGAACTATAAAGCATTTTCCACCTATTAGCTAACTTAGATTAATCTCTTTAAAATTAATAGGATACCCTAGGGGGAAGTCTTTCCCTAGGGTTCTTCTTTTTTTAACTTATTAGACATTTCTTCTTCCTTTATCTCCTTAATATTACCTATATCCTTTAGCTTTAGGTAGGATATAGCAAAGTAACTATCCTTTCTATAATTAAAGCACGTAACCATAGTAGGGTTAATTAAGGTATTGCGATAAGCATTGGCTAAAGGTATAGTATATAGCGATTTGGATAAGGCTTATAGGTAGGTAGTTATAACCGCTTTTAGTATAAGGGCGGTTATAGTTTATCTTCTAACGCTAGCTCCTATTAGTATAGCGGATAGGTTCTAGTTGCTATAGGACTTCTTTAGTTATTTAGAATAAGTATTAATTTATTTTAGTTTTAAATCTAGCAACAGACATTAGGCTGCAAGTCTTTAGTAGGTTAGTAGGTTGTCTAAGGCTACTATAATCTTTTCTTATAGTTGGACCGTTAGCTTATTATATAGGTCTAAATAGTAGTTTTTAGGGGGAACCTAGCCTTCGCCTGCTAGGTATAAGAACTAAGTCTAAAACTTAGTAAAGGATTAGTTCAGTTTTATTATTAGGCGATTATAGTTATAATATGTATCCTATACTTTATTTAGGTTAATATAAATAGTAGCTAGATGCTATATTATCTTATTAGCAGATATAAACTAAATAGGTAACTCATTTTTAAACTTGGCCTAAAGGTATTGCTAGGCGTCCCTAATAGTTTAACTAAAGAGGTAAAGTATTTTAGCTTCTTTAGAGGAAAAATAATTGTAGTTAATATAAAGCTTTTCTTGCACCTAGATTCTCTAGTTCTTAAAGGTTAAATCTATGCCATTTAACAATAGTAGGGGGTTAGGGAGCTTAATAGACTTTAATTATTTTATTATTATATCCGTACTCTTTAGTATATTATATTTGGTTAAGTAAATGGGTTAACTAAGGCTTTATAAAGGGGAGGCTAGGCTATTTTATAAGGCAGTAAGGCTTTCTAAAATCTTCTTTAGAGTCTCTTATATACTTTAGGCTTAAAAATAATTAACCTTCTAATTAGCTATAATGGTATAAATCTGCCCATATATATTTATAACATTATTATTATCTTTAATTTCTAATCCTAACTGGATCTTATATTCCTCTTAGATAGAGGTAAATCTTTTAGATAAGCTTACTTTAGGTGCTATTATTAGCTTCCTAAGGATTATTAGAATTATATAATTTGGTTTTAATTCTAGGGTTCTTTTAGGGGTGTAGGTTAAGTACAGTCTAGCCTATAAAGTAGGATATTATTAGGGCCTTCTTAGGCATAGTAGTATAAGTTTTTTGCTATCTAAGTATAATTTGTTGCCCAGGCCTATATAGAGGAGGAAGGGAGACGCGCAAGAGGCCAGCAAAGACAATAGCAAGAAAGAGAAAGGAGCCAAAGTAGAGCACAAAAGAACGCCAGGAAACCATCTTCCGCAATACAATACTGGTTGGACCAACGCTGGAGAGGCGTATGGGAGTTAAAGGTACAGAGGCTGACTTAGGCAAGAGAAACCCAAGCCGTGGCATAGTTAACGCTATAGGGGGTAAATACTTAAGAGCTCCAAGAAGGCCTAACAAAGGCAGAAAATATAATGGTAACACTCTTAAGAATAGGGATAACAGGACTAAAAGATTGGCTCTACTAGGTAGGTGTTTTAGTAGATAGCCTAAGATGCGAATATAGCTGGCTAAGACAGACACTAAAACACGTAATACTATTATGCCCCCTACGCACCAACTGAGAAGCTATGCTCTTAGTAGCTAGCATAGAGAACTATAACACACTACTCTTAATATAAAAAGGTCTTAAGGCGGTTACCCGGTGGCTTATTAGCCAAAATATGCTAGACCAGTTTCGGGTTGCAAAGGAAATGGTAATAGAAGGCAAAGGGGCGAGCAATAGACGCCCCCTAATGACTCTACAGTAGTAGAGCAAAGTTTGCGATACTAGCGCGTCCGTAGGCTTATTACGGCAGCAGTAGTTCCCAAGGAGGTCAAAAATTAAGGTAGTAGAGCACTATAGGTGACTCACAGGCGCCTTATAGGCGAGTCCTAAAAGGCAGGGAGACGGATTACGGGGTTTTCTCAAAAGAGTTTTCTCCCTATATGTATATAAGGAGTAGTCCGCGTGGGCCCAATAGGGATCCAAATCGGACGTTAAGCAATAAATAATAATAAAGTATAATGTGTTAACGCGTTATTGCAGACAAAGGTCTTTTTTTAGGGTAGGATATTATTAAGGCCTTCCTAGGCAATATAGGGAGAGCTTAGTATAATATAACGGGCTTATATAAATGCTTCTAAACTAAAGCTTATAGATTGCTACTATATAAGAATATTAAGCCAAGGAGAAGAAGGAGAAGAAGACTATTAGAGACTAATAAGATATAAAGGGTCGCTAAGGCGCTAGTAGCAAGCGGGCCAATAGCGATTTTCTATACCGGGCATGGAAAATCCTAATTGGTTAGCTCTATAAGTAGTGCTTATAAAGTATGGCAGAATCTGGCAAATTGCCTAGAAATGCGGCAAATTGCCCTAGAAACGGCAATGTAGCAGGTGACGCGCTCTAGCACTATCACAGCAGCCCTCTTTAAACGATAATATGCGAATCTACTCTCTAATAGCATCTTATTAAATTAAACGCTGTATAACAGCTTACCCTTATATAACTATACTTAAATATTAAAGCGCACTCTTTCTTTAATACCTTTAACTTTAATAAGAATTAAAATATTAACACGTACCCTCTTAATACCTCTTTTAATACCTCTAACAATAATTTAATATACTAAGTTATAACGGTATTCCTATAAGTCCTTAATTGATTCTAAATATCTACTACTTATAGCAATATCCTTAATTAAATCTAAGTATTTAAATACGCCTATTAACTCTATAGCGTACCTTTAAATATCCTAATAATACTTAAACTACCTACTAATTAATAGTAGACCCTAAGAAACCTAATAGAAGGATTATACTAATACGCCTATAATCTAAATGCGATTTAAATATGATTTGAACGCGATTTAAATGCAAACTTAACTAAATAATAGCGCCGATACGCCTGCTATTACGACTTTAATAACAACCGTATAAGTTTATTAATAATTAACTGCCTACCTAACTAATTTAATTATTCTTCTTTGTCTACGGTAATCCTTTTTAACTGACACTAAGCTACGTATACTAAGGAAATACTAAGCTGTATAAGCTTTAACAATAAAATTAATTTAGACAAACTAGATAATGATTGCGCCGTTACGCCTGCGATCTAAATATAATTTAAATATAATTTAAATGTAAACTAATTAACTGATTATGCTAATACGCCTATAATCTACCGACTAACTAATAGACTAAGCCCTATATTTAACTACTATTACCACTTAATACTTGCACCATACTACTATTATAATAGACCTCTGCTACTTTACCTATAGCTAATTAACCCTTACTGCTTTATTAGCAGCCAACTACCCTTACTACTCTGCCCGTAGCTAATTAACCACTTACTGCCCTGCCTGCAGCCAACTAACTTCTACTACCCCGCTTGCAGTAATAACCGTATATAAGGTGGAGCTTTGCCCCTTATACAACCCTACTGCTTATACTATACTACTACCCAACCTCTATAATATACCTTTCGCAGTTAAACTAATACCTTACTACCTTACTGTAGCACTATAATTGACTTCTACTGCTCTGCCTATAATACTATACTTAACTTCTGCTACTCTGCCTGCAGCTAACCTACCTCACTACTTAACTATAGCTAACTGATACTTGCTGCTTCGCCTATAGCTAAATAATTAGACTATTACTGCTCTGCCTATAGCTAATCCTAATCTAACTATTACTGCTCTACCTGCAGCACTATAACCAACTTCTACTGCTTTGCCTGCAGTAATAACTATATATAAGGTAGAGCTTTACTCCCTAGGTATACCTAGCTAGATAAAGCATAGCTCTCTAAAAGAAAACCCCGTCACTAGCACCGTACCGCTACCTAAATTAATAAGCTCCGCGTTAATATGCCTGTGGAACTATAAGCCTTTAATAATATCTTGCGCTAATGCGCCTATAATCTGCTAATAAGATTCTATGCCGATTTGCCTATAGAATATAACCCTATTGCTAGCGTTATACTGCCACCCAAATAATCCTATTGCTAGTACCGTACTATTACTAGACCTCTGCTACTCTGCTTGCAGCTAATTAACCTTTACTACTTTACCTATAGCTAAACATAATATCTTGCTATATTACTGTAGCCAACCAATACCTGCTGCTCTGCCTATAGTACTATAACTAACTTCTACTGCCCTGCCTGTAGTAATAACTATATACAAGGTAGAGCTTTACTCCCTAAAATACGGCCTGTCGCTAGCACCGTACTACTATAATCCTAATAAGTCACTGTAAGGGCGCGAAGAAGCTTTAGGGAAGATTCAAAGGAATAATATAAATTCTATCTAAATCTAAGGGTATATAGCTCTTGCAGAGTACAAGACGTTGCGTAAAGAAGAGAAAAGAACATAGAAAACTTGTAACTAAATATTTGGGGTCTTAGCAGCAGATGCGTAAGCATAAACCCACGTGGAATTTAACAGGTTTTAACCAAATTCCATTATATTAGTGGAATTTAGTGAAATTTAATCAAGTTAGTGGAATTTAGCAGAATTTGGCAGAATTTAATTAAAGCGTCGGAATTTATCTGTTAAGTGTTTTACTAAGACATTCCTACTATAACTAGGCTAGTCCTATTACAGTACCCCCCCTTTTAACCAAAGGTCCAAATAATTCAATTTTAGTTAAGACTTATAACCTATCGCGTGTTATATAATCGCGTTACAAGTATTATAGTGCATTTTAAGTTCTTTTTAATTTCGAGTTTCCTGCTATTATATTTCGTGTATTCATATTAGGTGGTAATTATTTACCTTTATATCGTATCCATCTAGCTAAAGCAGGCCGCGAAGGATGGTCCTTATAGAATTCTTTTACTAAGGAAGGCGCGTTAGCCTTAATCTAGTTATAAATTTCCTAGGTTTATATTTTATATCCTTTCCACTTAACAAGAAGTTCAAATTATTTAGATTATATTTTCTATTGCATATTATTAATTAAGTCAATAAAGTACAAACCATTACTATTGTCGATAATTATAGAAGGTGGCGGCGGGATTTTGCAAGTTATAGGATTATCTTTTAAAGGTTGCAACAAGCCTACGTAAAACATTAGGTGTATTTTCATCTTAGTCGGCAGTTTAAGCTTATAGGCGTACAGGCTTAGTTTCTTCTTAATTTAGTACAGGCCTATAAACTTCCAATTAAGTTTCTTTAAGGGCTGTTAAGTCTTTAGGTTTTATATATTTAAGTAAACCATATTACCTTCCTTAAAGTCCTATACAGGAGCTCGTCCTTTATTCGCATGCCATTCCTATACTATTTAAGCGTATATTAATTCACTTTATAATAGTTCCATTAATTGCTTTATTTAATTAGCGAAGTTATAAGCATTAATTAACTGGATCCGTTTAATTATAGGTCCTATTATATTGATTTTAGGTTATAGTTTAAATCTAAGTCAAGGATCTTATCTATAGGTTGCGTAGAACGGCGTTACGCCTATTAATACGTTTATTATATTATTTGCAGTAAACTTAGCTAAAGGCAACTATTTTTCCCAATCGTCTTATAGGTAGGAGCAGTATATTTATAGATATTATTCTATAATTATATTTACAATTTTGGTTTAACTATCTATCTCTAGATAAAATACAGTTAAGAGTTATATTTAAATGCTTAATTGTTTATATAGAGCTTACCAGAAGTCTAAAATAAACTAGCTTCTATAGTTAGATATTATTAAGTTAGGAAGTCTATATAGCTTAAAGACGTACTTAACAAAACATTCAGCTACTAATATCGCATTAATTGAGTCCATAGGAATTATATATCGTATTTTTATAAGGCAGTTAACAACTACCATAATATTTATAAACCTATTACTATTAGGCAAGTTAACTATAAAGTTAAATAAGATATCGCGCTATCTTTATATTAGAATTAGTAGCGGTTAAAGTACTCCTTACTTCTTTATATAAGAGGTCTTTCTACACACGCACATCCTACATACTTAAATATATTTTTATATATAGTCGTGCATTATAGGCCAGTAGTATGCTTATTAAACAATTTTATAAGTCTTTATATAGCCAGGGTGCCCTACTATAGGAAAGTCATATACAAATTCAAGTATCTTAAATTATAAAAGTTCGGAATTCGGAACTACTATCTTCTATTAGTAATACAATCGGTTATTTTAAATTTCGTATTTAGTAAGTATAATATTCTTATACTATTGTTTTCCTGTTTAAATCGCTTTTATTACATCTATTATTTATACATCATTCTTATATTTGTATTCCATTAGCTCATTAATTTCTATTTCCTATTTATTAACTTCTAATTTATTTCTATTAAGTTCCATATCTAAAAATATGGGATATAGTTTTTTAAAACTTTTAGAAGGCAATAAGATCCATAATTAATTTATAATCTATTTATCCGCAGCGTTTATAGGTAGGTCCTATAATTATTATATTAATGCGTTAGGCTTCTAATTAAGTTTGCCTAGTTAGTATATAATCTTAAAATTAAATTATAAAAGGTATTCAGCCCAATAAATTTGGCGCTGTGTTAATTACTTTATAGTTATAAAGTACTGTAGGTTCTTATAGTCCGTTAATATATATATTAGGAATAATAATCTTTTAAGCTTAGGACGCCATTGTTTAAAATATCTAACAATTATAAGCAGTTCCTTATTATATATCTTATAGTTTAATTTAGTAGGGGCGAGTTTCTAGAAGAGAAAGGCTACTAGACATAGCTTACCGTCCTTATTATATTATAACAACACTCCTCCTAGCATATAATTAGACAAGTCTATTTTAATAATATATTTAAGGTTAGAGTTAAAATAGGTAAGAATTATTATTATTCATTGCTTAACGTCCGATTTGGATCCCTGTTGGGCCCACGCGGACTACTCCTTATATACATATAGGGAGAAAACTCTATTTGAGAAAACCCCGTAATCCGTCTCCCCACCTTTTAGGGCTCGCTTATAAGTCGCCTATAAGTCACCAGTGGTGCTCTACTACCTTACTTTTTAACCTCCTTAGGAACTACTGCTGCCGTAACAAATCTACGGACGCGCTAGTATTACACACTGTACTCTACTCCTGTAGAGTTATTAGGGGGCGCCTATTACTCACCCCTTTGCCTTTTATTGCTATTTCCTTTGCAACCCAGAACTGGTCTAGCATATTTTGGCCAATAAGCCACCGGGTAGCCGCCTTAAGGCCTTTTTATATTAAGAGTAGTGTATTATAGTTTTCTATACCAGCTGCTAAGAGCATTGCTTCTTAGCTAGTGCGTAAGGGGCATAACAGTATTACATATTTTAGTGTCTGTCTTAGCCAGCTATATTTATACCTTAGGCTACCTACTAGGACACCTACCTAGTAAAGCCAATCTTTTAGTCCTATTATTCCTATCCTTAAGAGTGTTGCTATTGTATTTTCCGCCTTTATTAGGCCCTCTTAGAGCCCTTAGGTATTTACTCCCCATAGCATTACCCATGCTATAGCTTGGGTTCCCCTTGCCTAAGTCTACCTCTATACCTTTAACTCCTATTTGTCTCTCCAGCGTCGGTCTAACTAGTATTGTGTTGCGGTAGATAGTTTTCCAGTACTCTTTTATGCTCTACTTTAGCTCCTTTCTCTCCCTTGCTGTTATCTTTACTGGCCTCTTACGCGTCTCCCTTCCTCCTCTATATAGGCCTGGGCCCTAGCGCCATACTATTCTTCTTTTACTTTCTCTACCTGTTTTCCTAATATATCTTCCCTACTTTGGGGTTGTTGGTTTCTTCTCCTATAGGGCACCCTAGGGTCCCTCTATAGTTTATTTAGGCGTGTCTTAATATACTTTATAATATTAGAGTTACGTTCCTTTTACACCCTTTACATTACATCGGCTTCAATATATAGTTATAGGGGGGGAATATTGGCTTCCTTTTTAAGCAGTGCTGTGGCCGTTCGCTTATACCCGCCTATTATACTCCTAAGGCAGGCTATTTGGACCTTTTGGAGTGGTTTAAGGAGTGATTTAGGGGGGCCTTTTTTAGTTTCTCTAGTGGCCTAAATGCTAGATCTATACGTCATGGTTAGTCAGATAACTGCTGTATATAGTAGGCGTAACCTCTAGAAGCATGGACCCCATATAGAATTAACGATCCTAGACATGGCAATATACTGTGCTTAGCCCTTACGGGCCGCTTGCGCCGCATATACGCTCCACTGGAGCTTACTATCTACCTATACTCCCAATACCCTTAGGCCTTGAACCAGTTGACCCTTAAAGCCTTGGATATAGATTATATGCTAAAGATCTGCAGATTAGTTACGTTTTCTTATAAAATAGATTAGCTGGTATTTTTCTAGTGAGAATTAGACTCTATGTCGTCTTGCCCATTCTATATAGGTATTGTGGGCTTTCTCTAGTATCCTACAGTTCTCTGCGGCTATTGGCCTATATATAATTAGGTTTATATCATCAACAAAGCCTATCCCCTGGGTTGCCCCTTCCTTAAAGGTATTAAGCAGGTTGCTTATAAAGAAGAGAAAGAGTATAGGCGATAGAGGTAATCCTTATGGTATTCCTGTTATAACTGTAATAGGGGGGCTCTGGTATCCGCTAAAGACTAATAATATTTCTTTCTGGCCTATAAATCCTTAAATAAATTAAATGATCTATTCTGGGAAGCCCTTTGCCCTAAGAATATATAGAAGACGCTTATAGGGTATATTATTATAGGCGCCGCTAATATCTAAGCTAAGTATTAATACTACGAAGTCCTTTCGCATAGCCCATGCAGTTTTAATGGTAGTAGCGAGTAGTATAAGTGCTAATAGCGTTAAGCAATTCTTTCTTGCCCCTATTTAGCTTTATGGTAGTAGGGCATATTCCTCTACCGTGTCTGCTATATAGTCCGCTATAACCTTTTCTAAGATCTTGCTTAGGGTGTTTTCTAAGGTAATAGGGCGGTAGCTTCCTAGGATTAAGTAGTCTACTTTACCTTCTTTTTATAAGATAACTATTGTTATAGATCTTCTAAGTCGCGGGTAGTAGCCTATTATAAAGTATACTCTGGCTACGTCTGCAAGCTAAGGTGCTATAAGTGGTCTATAGGTCTTTAGGGCTTTGTTTAGAATCCCATCTAGTCCTAGTACTATATTATTTAAAAGGCGGCTAATAGTTCTAGCCATTTCTTTAGTTGTTATGTTGCTGTCAACCCTTAGGCGAGTCACTAGTGTTTTACTAGTAATATCGCTAAGGTCTGCTAGAGCCAGTTAAGGGAAAAATCTTTCTATAAGGATCTTTGCCTTCTTGTTATTGTTGCTTGTAGCCTATGGTTTACCTGCTCTTTATAGGGGTAGTAGGTATAGATCTTCTACTAGGCATCCCGCCTTTTTCTTTACCCATTTTGCTATGGTCCAAAGGCCCTTGTTATAGGGGAGACTCAGGTTAGTAGTGTATTTATTTATAAACCGTCTCTAGTTATTCCTTACTTCTTTTCTTAGGGTATTCTTTAGCTGGTTTCTTATATCTTTATATCATCTCTCGTCCTTAGAATTGTGGCTACTTATATATTTCCTCCTTGCTCGTCGTTGGCCGGCTATAAGGGCCGCGCACTATACGGACTATACGTGTCGCGCATAGGGGCCTGGTTTTGAAACTAGGTAGTGCTCTTTTAGCCTACTTTTAATTACTACCTAGATCCTTTCTAGTCTTTAATTAATTTCCTTAGGGGTAGCCAATAAGCCTTACTTATTTGGTATTAGGTGGATTTCTTCTAGGTCTTAGAGTTATTGTTTAATTATATTAAGGAAGCTATCTATATTAAGCTTCCTTATTGCGTATCTTTTGCCATTTGGTTGCGCCTTAATGTCCAGATCTAGTTATATCTGGATAGGGATATAGTCTAAGGTAAGTACCCATTCTTCTTTAGGGGAGCACCTTTTAAGTCTTTAGTATAGGTTTTTGTCCATAATTATAAGGTCAATTATACTTTTAGCGGTGCCCCTTTGCTATATAATTATACCTAGGGGGGTAGCTAGCTTAAGGCCCCTATTATCTATAGCTTTTAGTAGGCACTCTACCTATTAATTAGCAGCAACATAGATGCCCCCCCACTATAGGTGGTGGAGGTTTATATCTCCTAGTAAAATAAACTCCGCGTGTTTAGTTTCTAGTAAGCTTATTACAGATATAATATTCTCTGTCTATGCTACCCCTTCGACCCTAGGGTTATAGACATTAATGATTTGTACTGGTCCCCTATATATTTAAATGGTTATAACTGTAATATCTAGGTTAACTGCCTGCTATAACCATAAGGTAAGGCTGATATTTTTGCTGATTATAAAGCATACGCATATAGCTGCTTTTGGTTTATACAGGAGCTAGAATCCTTGGGGGCAGTATATTAATTATATATAGGTATTATAATACGGCTCTTATATAGCAAGAATATGGTATTTCTCTAGGTCTAGACTGTCTAGTAGGGGCCTTACTAGACGGTGGTTTGTATTACCATAATTATACTATATAATGGTTAAGTGGCGGACCCCTAGTGGGGGTCCTTCGCCTTTCCTTTACTCCTTACTTCTTCCATTTCCACTTTCTCTAAAATGTTTAGAACTTCTGTCTCCTGTGTTTACTCCCTGGCCACTACTTATTTTATATAGAGCTTTCTATTCCTATGTCTTATATTCCTACTAGCCTTTCTAAATTTAAGTCTATTATTGCCTCTGGTTCTTCCCCCGTTCTTACCAGTTAGCTATATACCCCTTATAAGCCAGCTACATATGTTATGTTTACCGCGTTAAATCTAATTCTTAATTATCCCGGCCTTAAACTTGCTATAGCCGTCTATAGGGGTCTTCCTACTGGGCGTCCTCTCCCTTATATCCTATATATCCCTTATGTCTCTGTTTGGTCTAGTAATATCGCACAGCATCGCTTTTAGCCTATTAAGGCTTAGGATGGCTAGCTTAGCCCCCTAGTATTAAAGGTAGGAAACGCTAGGAAGACACTTATATCCCCCTAGCTTATCGCCTATTGTTTCCATTTATATAACCTAGCGTGCAGTTATTCCTGTAGCTATTAAGCCCTTTCCTTCCGTCTCCTATATTTAATGCAGTCTTCTCTCTCCCACGCCTTATATGTGCTTTAGTAACAGTTCGCGCATTTTATTTAGTCTTAATTTGTATATTGTTTTATATTGTAGGGGCCTGCATAGTGGCCGCAGCACACCTATACTGCGTATATGGATTAGGTGTGTCCCCATTGTGTATAGCGATAACATCATTCCAGGCGTAGTCTGTAATTGTAGAGCCTTGTGTTGTATATAAGGCCATTTATAATTATTCCTTTTTAGATAAGGAGTTTTTGCATTCCTAGTATATATACACTAACAATAAGGGAGCCATGCGTTTATCTATTATTTCCCTAGCAAGTCTCTAGCGCCCCTTATATCCTCTTATTGTTCTTATTATATGCTTAGTTTATATTTTCCTATTAAAGCTATTAGATCTGGGTAATTACGAGTCCTAGTATAAGGCGTTCCGTTTATTTTACTATCTCCTATATAGTTGCTGTATTATCCGCCTGGCGTCCCCTTTCTACCCTAAGGCTTATGGGAACCGACAGGACTTCAACTAGGTAATCTTTATAAAGCACTTTTATGCCAATACGCTCTCCTAGCCTATCCCCTGCCCTTATAACCCGTTCCTTTGCCTGTTGGTCCTTTAGGGTGACTCTAATGTCTCCACTCCTAAGGTATTAGACTGCAATGGCGTTATAGACTTCCTTACGAATCTCTATAAGAACTTCTATTTCTGATTGTCCCCTAAGTTCCTCTACCTTTTCTATATTTGGTTGTATTATAATTGTATACCCAGTTGTTGTCTTTAGGGGGGTAGGTTCCCTATACTGTAGAAGCGCAGCTACGGCGGCCTAGGTACAATTTACCTATTAGGGGGGGTTTTATTTATCTTCAATTTTGTTTAGCTGTTAGAGGATTTAATTAAGGGTTTACTAGAGGGGCGCCTAAGGTTCGCTAGACTGGAGCCATTCTGCTAGCTGCATTAGTTTATAATAGCTAACAGATACTCCCCCACAGTTCCGGATACTAGACGCGTTCAATAGGCTTTATATTTTGTCAGATACCTTCTTAATTAGGGTATTTCCGCTTTCTAATGTGGTATTCTCCCGTCCTTATTGTTGTTATGGGGGGCTATTGTTAGGTATAGGTCTGGCGGTTACGTGTAACTATGTACCACCGTCGTTCCACCTGTGCCTCCCCTGTAATGCATGCATCTTAGGGGATTATCAGGGTGTTTTTCAGGGTTCTTTTAGTTGGTTTGGTCTTTTTGGGCCGTATAGGTAAGAATTAGAGCAGTTATAAAACAATACTTTAGGTCATTAAAAGCTTATTCGCATTTAGTAGTCTATTTAAATTTTATATTCTTTCTTGTTAGGTTTACTAACGGCTAAGTAGTTTCTAAGAAGTAGTTAATAAATTATTAATAGAAATTTGCGAATTCTAGAAATCCTTAAATATCTTATATATTGCTAGGGCTTTCCCAGTTTACAATTATAGCAACTTTCTTAGGGTCCATTTTAATTCCGTTACGGGATATTATTAAGCCTAAGTATATAACCTTAGACGCGTGGAACTTGTATTTCTTAATATCGCATTATAGGCCCACATTTTATAGGCGTTTAAGGACCATTCTAACATATTTCTAATATTTAGAAAGTAAGAACAAGTAGATTAAGATATTATTAATATATATGGTAACAAATACATTAAGGAATTTATAAAGCGTATTATTAATATATTACTAAAACGTACTAGGACCGTTCTTTACGCCAAATAGCATTACTAGGTATTTAAAGAGTCCCCATTATATATAAAAGGCTATATACTTCTTATCTCCTTCTTATATACGGATTTTATTAAAGGCTATAACTATATTAAGCTTTATAAAGTACTATGCCTTTACTAAACAGTTAAGCATCTCTTAAATTAGGGGAATTAGATATTAGTTTTAAATTATAATTATATTTAGAGCTTAATAATTAATATAGAATCTTAAGCCTCCTTCTAGCTTTTTAATAAATAGTATAGGTAAGACAAATAGATATTAACTAGGGCAAATAAATCCTTTTTCTAGATGCTTATTAAAGTATTGTCACATTATAAGCAATTCTTCCTATAACATACCGTATAGCGGACCGAACTTTAGTGTTATACTAGGCTTAAGTTCTATCTTAAAATCGTACTTATCTTAGTATGGGGCTAGTTGGTCTACAAATTATTTTTTAAACTTATTAATTAGGTTATAATACTCTTTAGGTATAAGAGGTTAAGGATTAATATATTATTTTAGTTCTAGTGCTTTCTTAATATCTTCTATAGTTATAGTAAAGATTTTATAATCTTATCTTTTTACTAACAAAATAAAGGGCGCGGCTTGTATTATCTAAATTTTAAGAGGTTTTAACAAAACACCTTTATATTCTTTACCATAATTAGCAGTTATAGCTTTATTATCTTATTTTAAGGTTTATAGTAAGGGTAATTTATATTATATTAAATTTAAATAGTTGTGTATATATTTATAGGGCAAATGGTTTTTTAAGTAATAACTTCGGCAGTAGGTTATACGGAACTTTAGTATTTCTTTAACCCAGCTAATTAAAGGGTTGTGTTGTTTTAGCCATTTATATCCAAGTATTATCTTATAATACTTTAAGGGTATTATAAATAGGGAAACGTATTTAAGGTATTCACCTATCCGCAATTTTATAAGAGCATAGTGCGTCAGTTTGCTATATATTAAGGGTTTACCATTAAAGCCTTATAGGCCTTAGGGCTTATTAAGTTTCTTTAAATTCAGGCGTTAAGTTTTTATATAGTTTATGTTAATAAAGCCCATGCTAGTAGCTCCGCTGTCTATAAGGATTTATACTTCCTTCCATTTTTTAAGTATTTAAATTTCGCCAAGTACATTAAGGGAATTATATTATATATCAGCGCTAGAAGAGCCTAAACACTTATACTCTTCCACTTTTTATCCTAAGGCGCGACTTGGCCTTAGGACAATTTATTTCCCAAATTAACTAAAGGCAAGGTACTTTATGGCGTCTAAGTACAATTTATAGATTGGGTATAATTTAAGGAGCAAGTATAACTTAAGGAACGGGTACAATTTAAGGATTGGGTATAATTCAAGAATTAAAAGGAACTATAGCAGACATTTTTAAAAGGGTAAGTTTGGCAGTGCTTTTAAATATATCCTTTTTTACCGCATCCAAAGCATTCTCTATTTATGGCTTAAGTTCTTTATTCATTGGTTCTTAAGGGTGTATAGGATTAAGCGGCATTAAGGTCTATAGGGTCGTACATAGGGCTTTTAGGTCTCGGAGAAGGATCGCGCCTTAGAGCATATATTAGTTTCATAGAGTTTTAAACGCGAGGTATAGTTAACTTCAGAGAACAAGTCTGTTTATTATATTAGAGGTCCTCGTTAATTCATTAACATATTATAGCAAATTTAGACAGGTTTTTTAGCAGTTCTTTACCTACTAACTAGGCTCTAATCTCATCTAAAATAGCTTATTAAAGGGCAGTAACTCTAGCGGCTTTATTCCAATCTAGCTCGCCAATAAGGCCTAAAAATTCCAAAAAGAGGCTAGTAAAGTCTCAGTTCCATTATTATAGGTTTTTAAGTTTAATAACAGCTATATATTCACGGCTGGCGTTATTATATATTTATTCTAGCAGAGAGATAAAGATTTTAAATTAATAAAAGTGCCATTACAAAAGAATGGATCCATGGTTTATATAGCATCCTTACTTAAATAAGACATTCCATAGCTAACTTTACTAGCCTTAGTAGGGTATTAATTATAGTTTATTAAGAGTTTAAGACAGAGCTTAGTTATAAAGGGATATAGGTTATTTTAGTTTCTATTAAATATTAGAGGATTAGGAAGCTTTTTAGATTTTATAGTAGGTACTAGGTTCGCTACAGGTATAGGTTAAGCTACTATTACTAGTTTAGTATTTATATTTAACGGGTTAGGTTTAAGTACCATTATTTTAATCTTGTTTATAGGTGTTGCTATTAGGGTCTATAATATAAATGCCTTAATATTACGGAGTTCTTTATAGAGTGCTTCTATTAATTACTAGTACTAGGCTTCTAGTGCAGCCCACTACTAAGCTAAGGCGTCTATAAAGAACTATTGCATTATAGTTAATTGTTCCCTAACTAGGGTTATAATACTTATAGTTATCAAAAGGGATTTAGGTTCGTTTGCTATTTTAATAGTAATTATTTTAATATAACATAATATAAAGGCGCAAAGAAGCTTTAGGGAAGATTCGAAGGAATAATATAAATTTTATCTAAATCTAAGGGTATATAGCTCTTGCAGAGTACAAGACGTTATATAAAGAAGAGAAAAGAACATAGGAAACTTATAACTAAATATTCAGGGTCTTGGCAGCAGACGCGTAGGCATAAGCCCACGCGGAATTTAACAGGTTTTAACTAAATTCCATTACGTTAGTGGAATTTAGTAGAATTTGATTAAGTCGGCGGAATTTAGCAGATTTTGGCAGAATTTAATCAACTTGGCAGAATTTGGCAGAATTTAATCAAAGCGTCGGAATTTATCTATCGAGTGTTTCACCGAGACATTCCTACTGTAACTGGGCTAGTCCTGTTACAGTTACTGTGCCAATACGCCTGCAAACTACCACTAATAAGACACCGTGCTAATATGCCTGCGGAACTATACCTTAACAACCCGTCGCGCTAATACGCCTGCAGCCTAAACACAACTAGGTAGAGCTTTGCTCCCTAGAATACGACCCCGTTGCTGGCATTGTACCGCCACCCAAACAACCTATTGCTGGCACCGTACTGCTACTAAACAGATAGAGCTTGTACTAATATGCATGCGAGCTATAACTCCTTAACCCTCCCACCCTTATTAAAACCTTTTTACCTGCCTTTTTATAGGAGGGGGAGTAGGGGGGCTTTTTTTTATGGCTTAGGGCGCGCTATAACAAAAGGGGGGATAGAGAGCTAGGAGGTACCGGAGTTCTGGAGGAGGAACGACCAATGGAGGGCTCCTAGCAATATACCTCTCGCAGTAGTAGGAGCTGCAGGACGGCTGCCTGCCCTACGTTAACTAGGTATAGCAATATACCTCTCACAGCTGTAGGAGCTGTAGGACTGCTGTAAGTCCTATGTTAACCAGCATCGCGATCAAGCGCCAGATGCTAGATTTTTTTTTCTTTTCTTTCTTTTCTTTCTCTTCTTTCTCTTCTATAAGGGGATAAAGCCTGAGGGCAGGCTTTTTTGGAAGGGGGGGTGATGTGACGGTGCTGGGGCACCGTCCTCTGTAGCTGTTAGAATTACAAGGTCATAAGGTCACAGCGGAGGTGTCTTGAGGGTCTAATTGATGATAGAGATGACGCAGACGATGAATATTGATTGATTCGTGATGCGGTAGATGCGGTTGATGTCTATGTAGATTGCATGCAGAGCTTGGCCTCGCAATGTGTCCAGAGCTTAGTCAGCATCCCTAGCGCTAACGTAGTCGGTAAGCCAGTGGGCCACATCAAAACCCCACCAAAAATTAGAAAATTCATACCTTAACATCTTAACAACTACTTAATAATAAATTCTAATAATTTAGATTTAGACTTTTATATATACTTTACAGTTTCTATTAAAGTTATATAATAAATAGTTTAGTAGTTTTTAAGATATAGTAATATGGCTTCGTTTTAGCCCCTAAATTTTAATATCTTAAAAACTACTAAACTATTTATTATATAACTATAATAGAAACTGTAAAGTATATATAAAAGTCTAAATCTAAATTATTAGAATTTATTATTAAGTGGTTGTTAAGATGTTAAAGTATAAATTTTCTAATTTTTAGTGGGGTTTTGATGTAGCTCACTGGCTTATATGGCCCACTGGCTTACCGACTAACGTACGTTAATTCTGACAGTAGCTGTCTTGGCGCAATATCCGGAGTCCGCCCGTACCATATATATTACCCCCTAGAGCCTCCTTTCCTCTTCTTCTTCTCCTTAGCTTAGTATTCTTGTATGGTAGCAATCTACAAGCTTCGGTTTAGAAGCATTTATACGAGCCCGTTATATTACCTATATACCCGGCCTAATAATAAGTCCACCGTAGTATTTCCTATAAGGTTATGTTACAACTAGCTCCGCTAGAAAGTTTATAAAGGGAATATTAATATAATAGTAGATGGCTTAATAAAGGCTCTGCCTTGTTAAAAGCACAAGATGTTTATTTAGCAATTAAACCTTATTAATATTAAAGATCTAATTTAATTTGATTTGGATGATATCTAGAGAGGTAACTATATGGAGGATTTCTTTAGCTTAACACCAAATTGCTATTGTGACTTTTTTGTAATCTATAGCAGCCTAGAAGACTCTGCAGCTAGGGGGGTATATCAACCTAAATTAGGCCTACTTACTATTTTTCAGCTGCTTACTCTCGTATATCTTACTACTTAGCTACTTACCCTTATATATCTTACCACCTAGTGCTTTTATTAAACCGGACCCTTATTAACAGTTGTTTGGTTTAATTAATTTAGTCTAATTAAGGTTTATTTAATATAGATCAAACCAATTAAATAAACTAATTGGACCAAATTAATCGTCTATTGGTTTAATAAATTGCTAGAACAGCCTTCCTGCCCTTACTATAAGCCAGTTATCTTAGGAACTAATCTCTTAGTAAAAATAAAGCTCTGGTAGGATAGTAGAGAGCTAATAGCCATAGGTATCGGAGGCGTTAAAATCTTTTAAGCCTCGGGCAGCCTCCCTACTAAAGACTCTTCTATCCTGCCTCTATAGCCCCTTTCTTTACTATATTTACCTCAGTTAATTAGGTTTCCTACTTAATGCCTTTAGATATATTAATTAGTGATGTTTTTAATTAATCTATGCCTTTGCTATTTTCTATAGAGGGCAGTTTGCACCTAAGGTAGCCGACATATAGCATAGATAGCTTTATCTTTAGGCCTAAAGATGTAGTTAGCTATTAGCTTACTCTACAGCTTAATAGTAAGACCTCTTATAGGCGTAGAGCCTAGGTCTAGCAGTATAGCACTCTGGTACAAGACATAAAGCAGCAGTAGTACTGGCTTTGCTATAGATATAAGCCTATAATCTCTTATACGAAACCTGTTAATAGGAAAGGCCATAGAGTAATCCCTCCTGTAGTTAGATTAGTAGCCTCCATATCGTATATAATTAGCTATATAATTAATACCTACGGCTTTAATAGGCAGGGAGAAGAACCCTGTAAAGAGGAGGACGTTATTATAACCAAAGGTTTACCCACTTATTAAGTTGAATTCTACTAATACCGCGAATACCTTGTTGCCTTTATAGTTTCAGACAATATCTCTTTTACTAGAGCCTTATTAGAGCGCCTTATTCGCCTTATTAGCCTATTTAATCCTATAGCTACAAGCCTATACCCTACGTCGCCAGTAACAGTTTCTAAATAGGTAATTAAAGATACAAAGATTATAAGTAAGCGCATTAAACACGCTCTCTATACTGCAACCTCTAATATAAGCCTTACACTTAATATCTAGACATCGCCTAACTATATCGCGTTCCTTGGTATTAAGGCGCATTTTATTAATTAGAATGGGAAGCTATAGAACCTTTTAATTGCCTTCCGTATACTTCTAGGACCTTATACTGGTAAGAACATCGCTTCTATAGTAATTGCTACTATAGAATCCTATAATATTACATCCTATATTATATATACTACTATAGACAATACGTTAAATAATGACACTTTTGTATAGTACTTCTATAACTATCTAGACAAGGATTGGAAGCTCTTCTGGCTTTAATATAGCTGCTATATAATCAACCTTATAGTAAAGAATGGCCTATATGGTAATATGCATATAAAGGCTTCCTTATACTCCGCAGAAGAAGTAGTCTCTTAGTATGCGTATAGTAATAAAGAAGCAGAGCAGTTTATAGCGGAGATATATACTAAACAAGTAGAAGAGAAGGCTGTTTAAAAGTAACACAAAGCCTGGCGTTAGAAATGTCCTATTAGCATACTTCGCAACTTGGCAATCTACGCTATAATAACACCATAATATAGGGAGGCCTTCCGCGATACTTAAAGGGCCATAAATAATAATTAAGGCCTTTACCTATACTTACTTGTTAAAGAGAACGCCACGAGATGGAATAGTACCTATAAGATAATTAAATATAGTAGGTAAACTGCCTAGTAGAACACACTAGGACCTTATTTTTACCCTTAAAGGTTAATATAAGGTTTAGCTATAGCTCCTGATTTTAGTGCGTAAGAAGGCTGGTTAGTAGGTAAGTTACTAGCTAGTAACTTAGATTAACTTAAATGCGCGCTATATAATTAATAGCCGCTATTCTGCCTTCTAAAGCTAAGCCTAATTAATTAATTAGGTTTTATAACGAGCCTTAATACCAAGCCTGTTTTTTAGGGATAGATTAAGACCTTACTAACAGAATCTCTTTTAAATAGGTCTCTGCTTATGCCCTACTATTAATAAGTATACCAGAATGCAGAAATTAACCTCTAACCGCAGTATCTCTAGTAATTAACTCCTGCCTAATTACTAGGAGGCTCTATATAATATTAAGAAGATACTAGAGCCTCTAGCTAAAGCAACCTTTAAACTAGAGTATTATGGCATTTATAGTAATACTGGCTCTCTCTGGCAGTGGCTTATAAAGCTTAATAGCCTCTTAACCTTTATAGAGAAGCAAAAAGTAAGGCTTATAGCTAATAAGTATACAAATAAGTATATTATTACTATAGTAGAGCTTATATAGGAGAAACTTAACTACTACTATAGCCTTAGTAATATAACACCAGCTTACCAAGTAGCTATTCTTCTCTATCCTAGTAGGAAGTTTTGGTGGTTTAAAACGCATTAGGCTTCAAGGCCTAAATAGCAAGAAGCTGTTAAGGACGACTTTAAAGAGTTTGCTTATGCTTTACTTAAGAGCAGGCCTCCTATACTAAAGGTAATAGCTATATATAGCTCGCCACGCAAGCGGAAGCCTTATACTAAGTATTAACCCGAAGACAGTGATTCTAATTAGGGTGAGGAGGCAAGAGATCCTGTTACTAAGGAGATTAATCACTATTTTAATAGCCTAGTTGTAAAGAGGCTAGTAAGGAGCGATGGAACAAAGATTAATATTAATGTGATTAACTGGTGGTTTAACCGTCGTAATAAGTATCCTATACTTAGTTTAATAGCTCTTGATCTTGCTATAGCGCCGCCAGAAAGTAGCAACCTAGAGCGTAAGTTTAGCGACGCTCTTAATATCTTTATAGATAAGCGCAATAGCCTCAAGCCTAACACAATTAAGGCGCTTATGCTATTAAAATCAGGCCTACGCGAAGGTTTATAGCTATAGGCTTGTAGCTAGAGTAATATAAGCAATTAATTATCAAACCAGATTAATCGGGTTTGGTTTGATTAATAGTTATTAAACTAAATAAACTCAGTTTGATATCAATCAAACGTCTAATAAGATGGTTTAAACCGTTTGGGTTTGGTTTAATAAAAGCACTGTTACCACCTACCTCATATATATAGAAGCCCTAGAGCCACATTTAATAGACAGAGTTCTCATTCCTAATCATCCGTTCAACAATTAAAGTCTTTCAATTAATATCCTTGGTATCACACTTCTAGAGGAGACCTCTTGGATTTTTGAGTTTAATAGCATTCCCAATAAACCTGCCGCTTTCCGAAGTGCAAAGCGCGCGGGGCTAGAAGCCGCTCTTGTAGTACCGATCCTCTTTTGTGGAATTGGGACTTTCAATATCATTCCTCCAATCGTCCAGATGTATCTGATGGAGAAATGGCGCGCGATAGTCACAAGATCCTCGAATGTCTAGGGTAGTGCATGGATTGGTCTTCCACATCGAAACTCTGCCAATCTTGCGGGTCAAGAGAAATGTTTGCGATGAACCCCAGCGATAGCTATGGGTAAGATAGTTCGTAGAGCTCAAAGGATCCGCAGATGAAACGAGCAGTCTCCATTGTGTCCATCCCCCCTCCCTAACATTAAAATATACCATCCCCATAGTCCACCCTTAAGCCACGCCCAAAAATTCAAGGACACTACCCACGCCACCAAATCTACACGAAAGCGAGCTACATTCATTTTCCGCAGATCCCGCTACTTGTCAGCTGAACGAGGGGATAGTAGACACGAGGCAAGCCTGAGGCCATCGGAACTGGCAGATTACCGCTGCTGTCCACCGTTACCGCCGTGCAACTCAGAACTTCGACGACCAAAGTGCCAGAGCTCCAGCCGGTGTTGCTTAAACTCAATGTGTAGCTGCTCCCACTCGCGCCGAGGTTCGACAGCACCGTGATGATCTGCTTGCCATCATAGCCTTTGCGCATAGCAATGGTAGAGGAGTCAGAGTAGATGACCCAGTTCTGGTACGTTAGGTGGGTGCTGTCCTTGTAGATAGCCTGGTTGCGGATCTGATTCAGGCTTGCGACATGTGTATACAGCGTAGCAGATGTGCTGTAGCCGGACAACCAGGTGGCTTCGCGATTGTAGGGGTCGTTGCCCCCCGAATAGTGTTGCTCTTGACCAGCGTAGATGATCGGAATGCCGTCTGAAAGAATAGTGTAGGCGATGATGTTTTTGGCCAGAGAGTAGTCGGATGTGTAAGACGCAAAGCGTGGTACGTCATGGTTCTCGGAGAAGCTGCCCAGAAGTGTAGTGTCTTTGCAAGTAGATTTCATAGTGTTCAGTTCGTTGACGAGGTTGGAGATGCTGCCGGACGTGGATTCGAAGGCTGCGGTGAGTGGGTAGTAGCTGAATGACTGTTAGTGATGCAGCATAGGCTCTAGGATATAACAGAGGTTCTACATTGGATAGTTCAACACGCTGTCCAAGTAATCTTGATATGGACAGGTGTAGGCTGGGTCTCCATCATAGACCTCGCCAGTGCAGAAAACACCAGAGGCATTGTTGAATCCTGGCCAGAAAGCTTTATCGACATGCTTAGCAGTATCAATACGAAGACCGTCAACTGATGAATCATTAGTTTCAAGTTATCAAAATCGACGAGAATGCTCAAACTTACTTGAATAGTTTGAGACCAGTTGCGTAATCCACGTCTGGTACATACTCGCCACAGTGGGATCCTCAGTTCTCAAATCAACCAGCTCAACGTTTGAATCACCCAACCAGCAATCTTCAACGTTGGTTTGGTTATCGTAATTCGTAATAGCACAATATGGATGGTAGTAAGACGCCTGATTGAAGGGGTAAAAGTCGGAGTAGACAACGCTATTTTCACTGCCATTCCAACTAAGATGGTTGACGACAATGTCGACCATTAGATACTGCAAAGAAAAAAATGAGTAAATGAACAAAAGTCTCGAAGGTTTATTACTTCAAAGAAAGGAACGAGACAAGAAAAGCGTATGAGAACATCATACCATTGTACGGTTGTGCAACGCAGTGGCCAGAGCCTTCAGTTCGGCTGCGGTGCCAAAATTAGAGTTTAAAGCATATAGATTTTGCTGCCAATAGCCATGAAAAGCGTAACCGTATGCAGTGTCTTGAGGTAGATTGTAGGTAACTGGAGAAATCCAAATCTAATTAGAATATATTGTTAGTTTCCCATCCATTATTCACCTCGTTGGAAACTTACGGCAGTAAATCCCATATCCTGAATATAATCTAAATGATTAATAATGCCTTGATAGGTGCCACCACAATACACGCGATCCTCAGTGTTGCAGGTAGCCATTGTGCTATTATCCGCCCGGCCAAATCTGTCAAATATTAGTCGAACAATTCGGAATTTATTTTATAGAAGATTGCCTCACCGATCAGTAAGAACCTGATAAATAGATCTTGAGCGCCATTCTGCGGGAGTGGCCGCGTTTACGGTAATGCTAGTGAAAGCCACAGCTGCAAGGATGTTTCGCTTCATTCTCATGATGTTTTCTTCCAACAAGAAACACAACACGCGGGAGACGGTTGAATGAAGAGTGACGCGAGAAACAGAAAATCTCAGAGGTAGAGCAGTGTAGTGTTTAACGCCCCTTAAAGCCTCTGGACTGAATGCTCGGGGCAACCAGTCCGAAGCAATCCTTCAATCTCTTTATATCCTTAGCACAGCCGCACCAAATGAATCATCGCGCGAAAACGCCACGCTGAATCCTTGAAGTGGAACGCCGCATCTCACCACAAACCAGTAGAGAAAAGGCAATAGAAAAGTCGACCGAAGTCGCAATTTTTGAGTTTCGGGACATGGCGCAAGGTTAATTGCTAGGGGCCGTATGGTTTACTGTCGACCCAAATCGGACTTGCTTACTATTTTCAGCTGCTTACTCTCGTATATCTCACCACTCAGCTGCTTACCCTTATAAGTCTTACCACCTATCTCAGTTGCATACATCTACCTCATGTATATATAGAGGCCCTAGAGCCACATTTAATAAACAGAGTTCTCATTCCTTATCGTCCGTTCAACAATTACTAAGGTCAGACGGACTCGCTGCCTTCTGCAATGATATCCGCTCGGTATGCGGGGTGCTTTATGCACGATGCTGGTCTTTCCCCCTCTTCTAGAAGCCTTCTAGAGAGAAAATGGAAGCTCCGTGGAAGTCGTAATAGAACAAAAGGGGACCCAATTGCCGGGGAGGTAAGGAACGACCTTGGGATGATGATCGGAGATTAAGAAGCCTGGTGATGACCAAAGCATTTTGGCTTTTGTGGAGTGTGAGGGTGGTCCATCCGTTATCGATAAGGATTTAGCCAATCAGATCAATAGGATCAAATTGCCGTGCTCAGGAATATGAGCCTGGTGATATCCACTAAATATTATCCCTTAACCCGTCGTCTTTGGTCCTACGTTATCGATAAGGATATGGCCAATCAGAACCTCTTGTTTGAGCCTCAATGATGAGAATTCCAGCGACGTGAGACCGATCAAATATGTATATATCTATCTGTAGAGCTAATCCTTAGCGTTGAGCTTGGCCAGATGTTCACTCCAACATGGCCCATTTGTACAGAACGGAATCCTGCATACAGAACAGCACGGTGTTCGTGCACGGTGCAGCTTGGCGTTGCACCTCGACGGGTTAAGGGATATAAAACAATCTATATAGCTTATTCCTTAGAGTCGAGTCGCTCAATATGAGGTAGCCAACACTCGTCCTACCTGCAGAACGCAATCTGACATATTTTACACCCAAAACGCGTCCTTGGCGCTCGCAGAGGCCTCTTCCACCGTCCGACGGGTGTAGCTCTGCATATTTGTTCGTCTACTCTACTAGCTTATCCACGATCTCATCCGTGAAGAATTGACCGAATATAGCAAATGGATCGCTTCGATCAAGGGTAGGAGGTAGATTTGGGGTGCCGTGGTCGTCGAAATCGGGCAGCTCCTATGGCTCCGGAGGTGGTTTTTTAGCTACCCGATTTGGTCGAGCGTTATATTGGGTCAGCTGAACGAGGTCTATATCATTAGAAGTACGATTGGAAGGCATGATTGATGGTAATGTATGATCAAATCTATGTAGGCTGTACGTGTAGTTTTGATTCTGGTGTTCCGCACGGACCATCTACCACACGGACGCCGGCCGGTTAAGGGTTAACTCGTGCAACATATGATTAAGTTGCTTGCAGCATGCAAAACCGAAAGCTATCGGGTAGGGCGGTGGCTGTCGTCGCTTGGAAGAAGCCAGGGAGCTATAGTACGAAGATATGTCATGACGCATTCCGAGCAAGTTTTGGTGAGATACGCGTCTTCGTGCTTCGAAAGGCACCAATTGAGAATGGCAGGCAATCTCGGATTGCTGAGACTCTTAACATCAAACGTAACGACTATAAGACCTTCTAAATCAGGTATTACTTCCTCTCAGCTACATACTCCAATATGGCAACCCTTCAGTGCCCTTGCTTTACCTCTTGTTCGCTTCCATGAGTCCAATGTAAGAGGAGTAACAGAGCAAGAATGTGTCAAGGCACCAGGCCTGCGACCCAAGCAAAACCAGCAAGACACGCCATTTGAATGCCAGAACAAAGTGTAATGAAGGGGAAATATGAAGGGTCCATCGCCCCAATACTTTCGAGACCATGTACAGTCTTTGACTAAATAGGTTAATAACATGTAAACCATAATGAACTCTTTGAAATTGAGAAAACATGAGCCACCTTTGGAAGATCATCGTTTCCTCCGACTAATTCTTTGAGATGAGATTCTTTATAAATCTTAAACTTCGCGATCCCACCTTCTAATTTGAGGTGACGAATTACCAGGAGCAGGAGCTGGCCGAATTGGTAGAGACATGGTGTTTTGGCTAGACGCACTTGATGTTCTCATGGGATACATGGGTCTTGGTGGGGCGGGACCCGCCCCGTTTGTATCTGATGGTATGGACTCATTAGATGTTGGTGTTCTGGCTGTTGATGAGATAGGCGGAGATGCTTGAGGTGCGAGATGAGATTTGCGATTATGGCGTTCCATCATACTAACTGCCCAAGCCTCAAGATCCACTGGTGTTCGTTTAGCAGCGAGAAGGAATGGGTCCGCATCCTATAACAATATTAGTACTACAATGATTGAAATTTCTTAAGGACAGCTTACATAAAGTTCCTTCGGAGTTGGTCGCTGCGCTGGATCCTTCATCAAACACTTCTCAATCATCTCTTCTAAAATGGATGGGAAAGCATCACTCTTTGGGAGTTTTGGCGCAGGCTCGAGAACGATTTGCTGAAGAAGATCCAGAATACCCTGCGGCCCTCCTGGTTCATCTGCATCGTTTTCACCGCCGCCAAATGGGAACTTGCCGATTGCAAGCTCCATCAACGTAAGACCAACACTCCAGACGTCTGACTTAACGGTATAAGGGGAACCTTGTATCCGCTCAGGAGCCATGTATGTTCCTGTGCCTACAAATGTCTCTGCAATCGAACCTTCCAGTTCGCTCGAAACGCCAAAATCGCACAACTTGATTTGCCCGCGGGAGTTAACTAGGATGTTGGAAGGTTTAAGGTCGCGATGCATAATACGGTGCGCTGCGTAAAGGTATGCGAGGCCACCAAGTACAGCCTCCGCAATCTTGCCTAACACATCAACTCGTACTGGGCCGAAGGTCTTAGAAACCCAATCCAGCGACCTGTGAGCGAGAGATTTACATTAGTTCTCGTGCCAGAAACGATGCGACAAAGAGTACGCAATTACCCGACATCCATATACTCCATGCACATGATGACATCGCCTGTGTCATTTTGAAAGGCCCCGTAGAATGCCACAATGTATTCAGAGTTGCAGTCATGCATGATTCGAAGTTCTCTCACGATGCGTTTTCGAATTTCGTTCTTTGCTTCGACATGGATAATCTTTTGTACGTCAGTCTCAGTCAAGCTATTGCCAAACCAAAGCCAAAATAAAGTGTATACTGACCTTCCTCGCCATTATAACCTTTGTAGCAGCGTGCTGTACCTTACTCACTGTGCCCCCATTCCCTGAACCAAGCTCTTTCATTACTATCAAATCTTCTGCCTTTAAGTCCAACCGGAACTCCACTCCAATCTCAAGTGTGTCTGTCCGACTTTCATCGTTTCCGAGCGCACCAGGTATCTGCGAGTCACCAGCGGAAGGAGTTGAAGGTTTAGGTGGGGGTGCGGTTAGAGCAAGACCCTTGACATTCTTCCGCTTCATCGTCTTCGTCTTGAAAGCGTCGGCCATTTTGACGATATGAGGTTGCCGCCCTCGTACGTTGGAAACAGATGACGGCGGTGGTTGAGAATAGGCGACGCGGTCTCGCAGAAAGTCAAATCTCGATATGAAAACCGGCGAGAGGGTCAGAGAAAGGTGTCAGGGCAGCGTCGCCCTATGTTTCGTCTTTGCCGCCCAAGAATGCCGTCCAACTGTTTCGCCAATCAGGAGGGTTATCGCAAAAGGGAGGCTACTGCGTCTATTGGATTAACGCTTTCGGGACAGCTGTTGGATGACTCTTCCGGGGCCAGCAAGTATTGGTTCCCGACGCGCGGATGTCTTCAAATAGTTGTCAGAGGGTGGAATCTCGCAGAGTCGGTTTCGGATGCTGTACAAGTCGAGAAGTTGATGGTAGTGGGGCGATGTGGTGGGGAGGTCGGGTACGAATGGATGGAGAAGTAATTCCAGACAATAAAGCAGTTAAAAATGGCACAGGTATTGATACGAGGCAGTAGACGATACTATTGAGTGAGATGGAAGATAATTCTATTGTGTTGAATAGGTGGTTGTTATTGTACTGTGGTTTCAATTTTCGCATGACTCTCGGCCGCTCTGCTTCATTACAATCAATCACGTGCTATATCACGAAGATAACTCAGATTCATATGCGATCAACCACATTAACTAAATAGAACTTATTATATACTCTAGAGTAAGTAAAACACAACTCTTAATTTAATTAAAGTCTTTTTAAATTTATACGGCTTCTACAGTCGTGTTATCAAGGCATTACTGAACTGGTTCATCAGAGTCTATCTTACCGCCTTCGGGATTCTAAGCAATCCTATTAGTGGTAGAGAGTTTTGGCTCAAGTGCATAATTGATTGTAATGCGAGCGACATGAGTAGTGCCTAAGGTTGGCAGTTGCGTCCGCGATCCCAATACAAGACTACTTTAAAGTAGGAAGAGAATGTGGGCAAGCTAACGATTTGTTTGCAAGCTTATCATTACTATACACCATGGTCAATGCCTTGGCCACTCACAATTACATACGTTCAAAGTAGAGAGGATTAGCGAAACGTAATAGCCTCTCGCTCGAGCCACCCAAACCACGCCAAAATCCACTAACTTTAGCCTTATATAACTCCGCCTTTATTTAAGATATTTAAACAAAATCTAAATGTAACTACTTATATATAGAAATTGTCACGGGACTGCCCGCGACACGCGCTACGCTAGACGCGTAGCTTTCCTTTCCTTGTTTGATATCGCTTGGCAGATAGTTTATCCGCCCCGATTGCCCCTATATAGATTCAGCCGCAGTTGCAT
>Ga0307507_10002158_pt1 | contig 42264 bp, 13 predicted proteins | sample 7_EM_MG_FD_207223 | JGI IMG/M metagenome (GOLD analysis project Ga0307507, IMG submission 207223) | Populus trichocarpa ectomycorrhiza microbial communities from riparian zone in the Pacific Northwest, United States - 7_EM | ecosystem: Host-associated > Plants > Roots > Unclassified | place... | reverse complement strand
CCTAAGTCTAAGGCGAGTACTTAGTATATATTTTTAGATAGTTTTGGTAGTAATAATGAGGATCCCGTCACTTAAGTTGGTCGTGCCAAGAAATTATCGGACACTCGGTGATGGAATACGTTATAAGTTTTATAAATAGTTTAATATTCTTTAACCACTATACTATAAACCTCCTATAGTAGTTACAAAACCCTAGGAATAATCTTAACTATATAATGTTCTCTAGTTTTTACTAACTTACTATAGTTTTTTACTTTCTTTAGGTCCATACTAATCTTGCCTAGTTTAATAACAAATCTAATAAAATTAGTTTTCCTGGTAAAGAACTCGCATTTCTTAATTGCTACTGGCATCTTTTCTTCTTATATGTCATGGAGTAAGCACAAGCGATTATAATATATAGCGAAGTAGATATTATTAAGCTATATATATAAACTGCGTAATAGAGTTAAGACGTTATATAAGGAGCGAAGGTAAGGAAATGGGAAGAAAGGGTATATATTATTAGTTTGGTTGCTTAGTTAATACATACACAAAGCAGAATAGAATTTAAGTAGTAGTCCTGGCAGAGCTTAGTAGGATTTAGTGGACTTGGCATAATATAGCAGAATGCGGCAGATTGCCGTTAGATTGCTATAGATTGCTAGCAGATTGCTATTAGATTGTTATCTTACAGTTAGTCTCTTCTTACTACGTTGGTAGAAATAGGTGGATATATATAAGGTGTTACGGAGGTGTCCTATAATAGTACCCCCTCTTTAAACTCGAGCTTCTACAAGATAGAGCTGTAGTAGTTCTAGGTGGAGTTTATAAAAGTCTTCTGCAGCTTATATAAGTCCTATAGAGTTAACGGGTTCCCATAAGGGCTTAGTAAAGCCTCTCCATTTTATAAGGTACTCATCCTTACTATCTACCTTAACTGGTAGAGGAGGGTCTTAGATCTATTTAGGCAGGGCATTTAATATAAGGGCGGCAGGATAGAGAACTAACATATAGAATACGGGGTAGATTTTAACCGTATTAGGGAGCTTTAGTTAGTAGGCATAAGGAGAGACAACTTTTTTAACCTTATAAGGGCCGGCGTTCTTCTAATTAAGTTTCTTAGTAGGTTGTTTTGTATTTAGATTTCTTATATTTAGCTAAACAAAGTTGCTAATTTAATAAGCTGGTGCTAGGGTTTAGTTCTTATTTACTACGGCTTTATAGACGGATTAGGCCTATATTATTTTATTAGTAAGGAACTCTTATAGTTCTTCTATCTTCTTTACAAATTTATTTACTTCTATAACTTATAAGGCCTAATAAGCTAGGTAAGGGACATTATTAAAGGGTTTAAAACCTATTTATAGATGCTAGCTATAGTTGGCCAGGAATAGGAAGACCTTTATAGTTTTTAAGACGTAGTTATTTACAGTAAACTTAGCAAATATAAGCCAGTCTATTTAGTTGTCTTGTAGATATAACATATATATCCAAATATATTATTCCATTATAGCATTTACACATTCCATTTAACTATCCATTTTTAGATAGTATGCTATAGATAATAGTGCTTTAATGCGGAGTTAGGTAGTTAGTTTTTTCTAAAATACAGAGATAAACTGGCTGCCTTTATTAGAGATAATTATTTTAGGGAGTCTATAGAGTTTCTATATATAATCTAGGAACAGTTAGGCAATAGTAGGTATTAATATATTAGGGCAGGCAATTAAGTGTCTTATCTTAGATAGTCGATCTATAACTACTATAATATTTATACAGCCTTTACTTATGGGGAGATTAATAATAAAGTTAATTAAGATATCTTTCTATATTTAGTCTAGAACAGGTAGTAGCTTAAAAAAGCCATTGTACATCTTATATAAAGCTTTAGCTCATTAGTAAGTATAGCAGCTAGAGATATACCTCCATATTATATTATATATATTTAGCCAGTAGTACTCCTATTAAAGTAGTTCTAGGGTTTTCCTATAGCCTAGGTAGCTAGCTACTAGTAGGTTATATATATGTTTAAAAATCTTAAGCTTAAGTTTATTATAGTTAGGTATAACTAGGCGGTTCTGGTAGTATAAACGGTTTCTATAAGCTTTATATTTACTTAAAGAGATCTTTTTAAAGCGTCTAACGCCATCTTAAATTAGCTTAAGTATCTCTTAGATAAACTTATTATTTAGGTATTTATTAATTATAATCTGTTTAATTAATTAATTAGTTGTTTTAAGGACGTATACCATAAGGTCTTTAGCTAGGGGATTAAATAATTTAGGGTAAAGTAGGGTTTAATTATAATAGGCGCGCGCTTCTTTCTATACTGGTATATTTTATAAATATTAGGTTAGGGCATTAGGTTTCTAACCCTAAACGCCTAGGCGGTATATAATTAAGGATTAGAAATAAGATATATATTCTAACTAGCAGGCTTAACAGTGACTTAGCTATTTTATAGTTATAAAGTACTATAGATTCTTATAGTTGCTAAGGACCTTAATTAGAAATTTGGCGCCTTTTAGTTTAGGTTGCTATTATTTAAAATATCTAATAATAGCGAATAATTCCTTATTGTAGATCTCGTAGTTATATTTAGCTAGACTTAGTTATTTTAAGAAGTATGCTATAGGGTATAGTACTTTTTCCTTATTATACTGAGACAAAATGCCTCTAGTAACATAGTTGGATAAATTAGCTTCTGTAACGGAATCCCCCAGGAGGTACATATTAGATAAGACAGTAGGAGGTTTTATTAATATCCTGCCTACGTCCTATGTATGTTCCAGAAGAGACATAGTTAAATAGATAGGGGCGAAAGGTTTTACTAGTGTCTTAGAAGGTTTATATAGGAAGCTAGTTCTCCTCTAGAGAAGAACCAGCGATTAGTCTCTAAATGGAAGTAGTTAGAAGCATTTGTCCTTTAATATATAAAACTTATTCTACCTTTAACTTACCTTTAACTCACCTTCTACTTACTTGTAACACTGTCGGTTGGGTGATTATATGTTCTGGTTAAGCTGGCCTCTTACAATTCTAATCGCTTACAATCCGTTAGGAACGTACGGCTATTAATTAATAATAACGGGCTATACTCCTTTACCCCACAAAGCAACGCCCTTACCTTAAGAGGCTTAGAGAGTCTCTCTAGAGGAGCGCATTCCCTCTACTTATAAAGGAGTAGACTAGGAAGCTATGGCTAGTCCATCTAACCTTCCAAGACCCTTAGGAACGATTACCGCTGGGAAGTCATTAGAGCGGTCGCTATGCGAGACTCTATAAAAGACAAAGGAGTTAGGGATACAATTAAGATAAGCATATTAAGACTACTAAGGATAATTATAAGAACAATTAGGAGAAGCATAGACACCCCAGACACAAAGCGGACTTAGAGGGGCAACGCTATACTACGCTATAACATTAGACAAACCTAAATTCCGCATAAAGGAACCTAATAAGTATAATGGTGATAGTCTTAGGAACTGTAATTGTTTTATCCATTAATACGAAACTAAGTTTTGGCTAGATCCGAAACGTTACTCTAATAAGTATAATTAGACACTAATTGCTTCTACCTTCCTATATAGCACCATTAAGAGTTCATAGACACGCTACGAGAAGAAACTTACTATATCCCTTAAATTTAGCGAACTTAAGTCCTGGTTGGTCGATTAGGTCCAAGACCCTATTAATTAAGGGATGGATTATAACCAGCGATACTATAATGCAAAATAGCGAGAAGGCTAGAGTGTAGTCCAGTTTGTAAACTACTTAGAAGAGCTAGAAGATAATATACCCTACTTAGACTTATAGGACAACGCTATATAACTCCATCAGCTACTTGCTAAGTTACAACCTAAAATTTAACAGGCCATATAGGAGAAGGGGGAAATTCCTACCTCTTAAGAAAAGCTTATCTCTAAAGCTACTTAGATTGAGAACGCTAAAAGAGACTATTTAGGGAAGCAAAAGGAACAAGACGCTAATAATAAAGAGCGTAGAACTAGACCTAGCTTTAATAAAAGGGGCAGATCCCGACCTAACCACTCTGCAGAAGGATAATGTGGGCAGGCTTTGCAACCCTAGAGCAACGCTAGTCAACCCTAGAATAATAATAGGCAGAAACCATGGAACTAAGAGTCACGCAGCTGTTATAACTACGGCAAGAAAGGCTATATATAGCGCTTCTACTAACAGAAGAAGCAAGAGGATGCTTAATTAGGAAAAGAGAGAGCCTAGTAAATCTTCACTCCCTTACACTAGGCTAGTAAGAGAAGGAGGGAGTAAGCTACCGTATAGTTATTCCCGTCTCTATTTAAGTTAATAACGAATGGGTAACGCGAGACTGCCTTATAGACAGCAGTATAACTATGGGGTTTATTTCTTAATTACTAGTAAAGGAATTAGATTTGGACCTTAGTGGCTTATAGGTATATACTGTTTAAAGTATTAGAGGCTACTAGATTCCGTGCTATAGAGAATAAACTTTTTCCATAGCCAGCTAGGACCGTAATGGTCTATAGGACATATAGGAGATGCGCTTCTACGCCGCAGAAATTAAGGGGTATAACCTTATTTTAGGATACCTATAGCTTTAATAGGTCAATCTAGACATTAATTGGCCTTTAGCCTTATATTAACACCGGAAGTCTTAACCGCGCATTATAGTTAAAGATTAAAAGACTTTCTTAAACCATATACAAGAGGAAGGGTGGGCGTATACTATATATACCACTCTTAACACTAAGAATAGGGACGCGGAGTATTTATTTTTAGATATCCGGCTATGCGCAGTTAAGGAACTAAAGATTCTATAGGAATATATAGACCTAAAGGATATTGCTAATAAGGAAGCTGCGTATACCTTACCTAACCCTATATTGGTAAAGCATAAGATAGATATAGGAGATAAAAAACCTCCTTTTAGACCACTATACAACCTATTAGAAAACAAGCTGGCAGTATTATATTAGTATATAGTAGATAATCTTTAGAGAGGATGGATTCGGCCTTCTATAAGCTAGGTAGGGGTACCAATTATATTTATACCTAAGAAGGATAAGACCCTTTACCTCTGTGTTAACTATTAGGCGCTAAACAAGATTACTATAAAGAATCGCTACTCGCTACCCTTAATAGGGGAGCTTATTAACAGGCTATTAGGCGCAAAGATATTCACAAAATTAGATCTAAAAGATATATACCATTAAATCCAGATTAAAGCCGGCGATAAATGGAAAACGGCGTTCTAAATATAGTATGGCCACTTTAAGTACCTGGTGATGCCATTTGGGCTTACTAACGCACCGGCGACATTTTAGGCCTATATTAATAAGGTATTATTGGGCCTATTAAATACGATATATGTGGTCTACCTTAATAACATTATAGTCTACTCTAATAACTACGAAGCACATACGCACTATATGCGAATGGTACTAGAAAAACCACGGGAATATAAGCTCTATATAAACCTAAAAAAATACTCGTTTTATATTACTAGTATTAATTTTCTGGGCTTTATTATTAGCGTTAACGGAGTATTAATGGAGAAAAGCTAGGTAGACGCTATTAGGGAATAGCCATACCCTATAATGTTTAGGGAAGTATAGGTTTTTATAGGTATGGTGAACTTCTACTAAAGGTTTATTATTTATTACTTATAAGTAATGCTCCTAATTACTAATCTGCTAAAGGGATCCAAGGATGGCAAGAAGTTAGGACTCTTTGTATTTGGGGAAGCTGCTAAGTAGGCTATAGACCAGTTAAAGGATTTGTTTATATCGGCGCCTATTTTAATACACTTCTGCTGGGAGCTACGTATATACCTTAAAACGGATACATCCGGCTTCGCCCTAGGGGCAATTATATCTTAATTAAAAGACGGAGAATGGCATCCTGTGGCGTTTTGGTTAAGGAAAATAACCCTTATAGAGTAGCGTTATATAACGCACAACCAGGAGCTGCTTATAATAGTTGCAGTAATAAAGCACTGGCGACATTATTGTATAAGAAGCAATTATCCTATTAAAGTCCTTACAGACCATAATAACCTAGAATACTTTATAACTATAAAGGTATTAAGTGGTTAACAAGCCAGATGGGCGGAGGCACTATTATAGTACAACTTTAAAATTATATACTACCTAGGAAAGATAAATCCCGCTAATAGGTTATTAAGATATCCAGATTATAAAACTAGGAGAATCCAGGACAGCATAGGGGAAATAATTCCCATATTATAAAATTTGCTTAGGAAGAAAGAAGAGTCTTTCCCTAAAACTATAAAATTCTATAGCAGGGCAGAGGTCCTAGCGATGCAGCTATAAAGCACTATAATAATAGAGCTGTAGGATATGGTTACGGACCAGGTTATAGACTAAGTAGATATTATAAAGTTGGCGTACCCTAGAATTAGCAAGAATTCTATAGGATGTACTAGGGGTGTTATGGCACCTTTAACTTAATGGCGCACTAGCTACAAGTTTCCGGATCTAGAGGGGATAGGCAAGATGCCTATCCGCAGCGTGGCATACTGTATAATGGTAGGAGAATCTGCTAGCACTAATAGTTTAAAACGTCTTATGCTACGCCTAGAGTCCGTAATAGCGGCGGGTGAAACGGAAATAAGTGGTCTATATAAAACCTTTTCGGATCTTCTTCTTTAAGCACAATAAAGGGACGCCTTTGTTTCTGGGGAGAGGTGGAAAGACGTAGTAAAGACTAACTTGGCTGGAGTTACTAAGAAGCTATAGTAACAAGACTAAAAGGGTCTGTTGCGCTTTAAGGGTACTGCATATATCCTAAAGGACTAAACGGTTCGAGATAAAATTTTAAAGGTCTTCTATAATAACCCTCTTAGGGGTTACTACGGTGCCAATAGGACCCTTAAGGCCGTTTAAAGGAAATACTTTTGGGATAGAATGTCTAAAGAAGTTAAGGACTATGTATTAAGATGTAATATGTGCCAAAGGGTATAGATACCCAGGTATTGCCTATACGGCAAGTTATTAGTGCTTTCTATTCTGTAGGGACCTATGTTAGAATTAACAATAGATTTTATAATAGGCTTACCCCCTACTAAAACAAAAACTGGAGAGGTTGCTAACGCTATCCTAGTAATCGTTAATAGATATATAAAGTTTTTAGGGTACTTTGCTATTTTAATAATGATTATAGTAGCAGAACTAGTAGACCTGTTTTTAAAGCGGTGGCTCCTATTCGGCACGCTAAGGGGAATTGTGTCTGATAGAGGTACCGTATTTAATAGCGCATTTTAGTCTTCATTCTGTCTCTTATTAAAGATACGGTAAAGGATAAGCACTACCTTCTACCTATAAATAGATGGGCAAACAGAGCGTCTAAATGCGTTGTTAGAACACTACCTCCGCTACTATATTAATTATTAATAGGATAATTAGCTATTATGGTTAGCTCTAGCGTAATATATATATAATATAAGCATCTATAGTAGTATAAAAATGACCCCTTATAAAGCACTATTTGGGGTAAAAGTAAATAACCCCTAGAATATTAAGGACATTGTTCCTAAAAGAGAGGCACTAGTGGCGTCTAAGAGAATTAAGCAAATGAGAATTCGCAGAGAAGAACTTAAAAAGCACTTACTAGACGCCTAGGCTATATAAAAAAGGTACTATAATGAGGGATATATGCCTAAAGAATTTGAAATAGGAGATAAAGTCTTACTATCTATAAAAAATATCCAGATAAAACGTATTAAGAAGAAGCTGGACCATAGGTAGCTTAGTCCCTTTAAGGTAGTTAGGAAAACTAAAGAAAATCAAGCCTATAAATTAGAATTGCTGAAATTATATCTAATATATCCCACATTTTATATTTCCTTATTAGAGTTATACTGGAGAAGAGATAGTGTGGAACCACCCCTACTTAGCAAAATTAATAGGGAACTAGAATGGAATATAGAAGACATTCTTAATTAAAAATAGCGTTAGAAGAAACGCGAATTTTTAGTTTATTAGAAAGGATACTCCTAGGTATATAATAGTTGGGAACCTAAGGAGCACCTTTAGCCAAAATGTAATATAGTAATTAAAACTTTCCTAAAGACCATAAATTAGGATTTAGTAACGGTTCCGGATATACTATAGGTAAGACAATAGGGAAGACCCCATAAATTAAAACCATAAGGTTAAGCACAGGCATTAGAAACGGGAATGTTTTGCTATTATAATAGGGATCCTAGAATCCTGTAAGAGAAAGCTATAGGGATCTATATAAGAACCACTAGGAATACTATCCAAAGAAAACGCTGTTTAAGAATAAGTAGTAGCACCAGAAGAAGGGGCCCTAGGGACTTAGAAGGATTCCCTAGGGATAAAAAAAGAGTATCCAGTCTAACACTAGAGATACGCAGTAGAGTTAATAATATAAAGAGGACCAAAAAGACACAGAGTAAAGATTTAGAAATTTTAAGAAATTATAAAGCACCTATAAGAACACCACCCGTTCATTATATACGGAGATTATAGCGGTATGCTGCTTTTATACAAACTGTCACCAAAAATAAGAATAGAGGCATCCCTAAAGTATAAAGTTAATTCCCAATACTAGGGCATCCTAGAGGCACTAGAGAGGCACCCTATAAAGCTATCCTATAAAAAAAAAGAAAGAATAAGATAATAACTTAAATACTAAAAGTAGCAACGGGAGCCTCCTCCTCCATCTTAACGTTATTATTAGTAGTATTATTAACACTCCTATCCCCGGAAGCATTAGTATTCTTACTAATATTCTTCTTAAAGCGGCAAGAACTAGACGGACTACCACAACCAGGGGACTAGCGGGGAGAATATTTATCTTTGTTACTATCCTTAGTGTTATCCCTAGGCTCCAAATCGGCATCTAGGCTGGGATCAGAAAGTTAATAACTAAAGAGTTAGCATAGTTCCCAAATATATTACTAAAGAGACTTACCTAGCCAGAAAGGCCTGCGCAAGAGTATAAATATTATTATTTATAAAAACAAGCTGCTTATATATACGCTCCTGGACACTATGTGTCTGAGATTACTATATCTCCACAACAGTAGAAACCCTCATTAAATTAAAAAGGCTGTAAGTAATAGAAGACACCTTCCATCCCTATCTATTACTATTTTAATACAGACGGAAATCCCTAATAGCGCGTTAGAGCCAGTAAGCCTTATATATATAAACAGCGGGGATTTAATATAGTTAGTAAAGTCTAGAATAGAATAGAATGGGAAATACTAAAACACAGGTCTTTTTCTAGCTGTAATAGTAGGAATACTTAGATCTATTCTCGCCAGAGCGCGGCATTTTATAGGCGTGGGACGGGTTTAACGTAAGCGCGTAAACGCAACGACGGCAGCACTTTAGAGAAACCACCATAGGAGCAATAGAAGTGGTCTATAATGCCAACAGAGCAGGGATAACGCCGCCGCTAGTCTAGGGACGCGTAGTACGATTATAAGCCATTACAAGAGAATACTATAGGAAGTTAGTATTATTAAGGAGATAAAATAGGGATCCTATTACCTATAGACGCGTCATAAGAAGAGAATAGAGTAGTAGAAGAAAGAATAGCTAGAGATATAAAAGCTAAAAGCTAAAATATAATAAAAAACGGTCTGCTAAAAGGCGAGACAAATAGTGTTATTAATAGAAAGACGCGTAAGAGACAACAGCTTATAAACTAAAAGAAATTAATATTAAGACGTTATTATCAAGACCTATTTTAGGTAAATAGGGATGGTGGCTAGTTAATGCGTCGTATAAGATAACTCCTGGATCAGCTTATAACAAATTCTTATAATAAGGAAGGTAAATCCCATCTAATTTTTATTATTATTATTAAAGTTCCATTATAAAGGCACCATAAGAGCTATAGTAGAAGAAGAGCGGAGGAATAAAAAGATAAAGTAAAGTTCCATACTAGTAAAGAACCGGCAATAAGCCGTATTATAGAGTACCTTTCTACTAAAGAATTTCCCTAGTGGTTTTAGCCGGAACTCTATAAGAGATTATTAAGAGGCGAAGTCTTGGAGGACCAAGACCCTTAAAGGGGAGGCAATTGTAACGGAATCCCCCAGGAGGTATATATCAGATAAGACAGTAGGAGGTTTTATTAATGTCCTGCCTATGTCCCATGTATGTTCCAGAAGAGACATAGTTAGATAGATAGGGGCAAAAGGTTTTACTAGTGTCTTAGAAGGTTTATATAGGAAGCTGGTTCTCCTCTAGAGAAGAACCAGTGATTAGTCTCTAAATGGAAGTGGTTAGAAGCATTTATCCTTCAATACGTGAAACTTATTCTACCTTTAACTTACCTTCGACTCACCTTCTACTTACTTGTAACACTGTTGATTAGATAATCATATGTTCCGGTTAGGCTGGCCTCTTACAGCTTCTATAACACTCTTTTAGTTTAGGCTAAAGTGTTAGAGTATAAGTACGGTAGTGAATATAACTTTTAGATAGGTAAAGGCCTTCCTATATTCCTTATTAAAGATAAAGGCTTTATTCTTTTAGGTTAGAGCTATAAGGGGCGAAACTAGAGCGAAGAAGTTGTTAATAAACTATTAGTAAAAGTTAGTAAATACTATAAAGGCTCTTACGTCTTTAATATTCTTAGGTTCTTACCAGTTTACAATTACTTTAATCTTCTTTAGGTCTATTTATATACTGTCTATTAAAATAAGTCTAAGATATAGGACTTCCATTTTATAGAATTCGCATTTATTTATATCTAACTATAGACTAGCTCTATACAGAGCTTTTAGGACAAGGTTAATATATTTCTTATATTTAGTTAGGTTATTACTATATACTAAGATGTTATTAATATAAGTAGTATAGAAAACGTCCAGGTAAGGTTATAGAGTATTATTTATAAAGTGCTAAAATGAACTTGGGGCATTTATAAGGCTAAATAGCATTACTAAGTATTTAAATAGTCTATACCTGGTGCGGAATATAGTAAGCTATTTACCTCCTTTTATAATATAGAGGCGGTTAAATACATAGATAAGGTTAAGCTTTATATAGTAGCGAGCCTTACTTAATTAGTTTAGTGTCTCTTAAATTAACGGGAGTAGGTACTAATTCTTAATAGTAATAGCGTTAAGGGCTTAGTAGTTTATATAAAAGCGCAGACTGCCGCCAGGTTTCTTAATAAAGATTATAGGTATAGCTACGGGCGAAGAACTTGCTCTAATAAATCCTTTACTAAGGTGTTTGTTTAAGTACTTCCGCAGTACTTAGAGTTTATTTTGGGATATTCTATATAGGGGTCCAAATCCTAGCTGTTTTCCTTCTTTAGGTATAATCTTATAGTTATATAGTTGGTACTCTGCTAACTTATTAGCTTCCTTTTATAAAAATATTTCTAGATGCTTATAGTGGCATACTGGTACTTTTATAACAAGGTTAGTGTGCCTTTTTAGTGCTAGGGCCTTTTTAATATCAGCTATTATAACGGCGAAGATTATATATTTAGGTTTCTTGGCGAGTTATGCTAATAGAGTAGCTCCAATTATATAGATATCTGTCATAGTGCTATAATGCTAATAGGCTGAATAACTACATTGTGGTATAAAGAGGAGAAGGAGGTAAAAGGGGGTATCGTACACAAATAGTAGGGGCAGCCGCCAAGGCGCTAGTAGTAGGCCAGCCAATAGTAGGAAGCAGTACGAGACAGTACGAGACAGTATGCGTCAGGACAGTGCCGTGACAGTACTCCTCTCCCCAGAAGGTTTGGTCCTTAAACCGAATAAGTAACCTATTTTCACTGCAAAGATGTCACTTCCGCTTACCGCCCTTAACTAAGCCAATAGCGATTTTCCATGCCAGGTATGGAAAATCTTAATTAGTTAACTTAACGAATAAAATTAGCAGAACTCCATACTGCCACTATATGGCGCTTTTTAGCAAAAAACTAACTAATTAGACAACTTTAACTGGTGGTTAAAGTTCCATAAGATCTTAACACCATAAATTACCTTTATGGTCGGCTATAGCCTTAGCGTAGCTCTCCCTTATCTTATGTCTAGTCTAGGGGTCCTGGCTTCTTAGAGTGTTATTTATAGAACTTTAGTAGTGCGCGCTCGCACCCTTTTAGGGATTTCTTAGGTTCCCAGGTTTTCTTATTATAATATTTCCATTTAATATAATATGTTAAGCCATACTTATCTATTTGTTTATTATATACATTAAAGATCTTTTTAAATTCCTACTTATCCGTAATATTGCCGTTATTATCCCTTTTGGCTATTCTACCTATAACATTATAACATTCCTCTTTGTTAATGCGTGCTTAACTAAAGATCTCTTTAAGGAACCAAAGGCGGACTTTTAAAGTATAGAAAGACTTATTAACACGGATATAGTCCAGGAGGTTAACTACAACTGCTCCTCTATAGGCAGCTAGGACAGGCTAGGGTCTATCCCAGTTATTATCCCACTTTCTCTTAGGCTAGTTAGTCTTTATATTTTTAAGGCTAACTATAACCATATTATCCTTTTTAAATATTATACCTTTATCTTATTTTATATTAGCGTTGTCTTTATATTATTTCTAGGAGATATAAGCTAGGGCTTTAAGCTGGGTTAAGATGCACTTAAAGCAGTTGGCAATAGTATTAGCTTATAGGTACTCCTTCTTTATATATACAGATAGGACTAATAGCTGGGGGCCTACTGGTTTAACGCCTAGACGTGGGTTATAGCTATAATTGGCAAAGAATAGTAAGATTCCTATAGTCTTATTAACCTGGTTATTTATAGCAAACTTGGCAAGGGGGAGCCAGTCTACCTAGTTATCTTAGGTAAAGCTTACAAAGGCACATAGGTACTTATTCATTACTATATTAACAATCTTAGTTTAACTATCCGTTTTAGGGTGCCATGTAGAGCTAGGGCTTAGGGTTACCTTTAGGCGCTAGTTTAGGCAATACCAGAAGTCAGAAACAAATAAAGAGCCTCTATTAGAAACGATGGTATTTGGAGCGCTGTATAACTTATAGATAGTATAGGTAAATGCTTTAATAAGCTCCTTAGTGTCTAGGCTAGTAACAGAAATAAAGTGTCTTATCTTTATTAGGCGGTTAACAATAATAAAGATATGTCTATATGTTTTGCCGTTATAAAGGCACTTAGGCAAGTTAACAACGTGGTTAATAGAGATATTAGTCCATAAGTAGACTGGTAGTTCTAGTGGTTTTAGGAAACTAGGTGGTGCTAAGCATAGGGTCTTTATATAGAAGCAGAGAGCGCAGTCTTTTATAAAGGTAGCCATAAACTATAAAATACCTGGCTACCAATATATTTAATTAAGGAGGTCTAGTGTTTTAACGCGGCCTAGGTAACCCGCAGGGCCTAAACTATACGTATAGTGTACAACTTCTAGTTAGAGTTTAGGTAAATTAGGGACAAATACTTAATTCCTATAGTAGATTAGGCCGTCAATAATTAAACATTTATATTTATTACAGCGGAGCAGCTTCCTAATCTGCTTGGGCCAATGGCATGCTTTACAGTCTTCCTATTCGCGTAGCGCAGCCAACATATTCCTAGCAAGTTCGTTCTTTTTATAGGCATTCTTAATAAGCTCCTTAAGGGGTTTTTTCTTAGGCTCTAGGTCTATTACTATAATAAAGTCTTTAATGCTCTAGTCTTGGGATTCGCTTAGTAGTTCTTCTAGGATAGTAGGGTTAACTTTCTTTAATGGTAAGACAACGCGGTCTTGGTATTATAGATATTTGTTATTAGTATTAGCAGGTGCAACGCCTAGGAGGCGGCTAAGAGCATCTAGGATTATAGCTTTAGTGTTAGGCCTATAGGTAATAATAAAGTTAAATTAGAAAAGGAACTCAGCCCAGTAGACTTAGCGCTAGTTTAGTTATTTTATTATTATAAAGGTCCAAAGGTTCTTATAGTCCGTAATAATTTTAAACGGCTGCTTAGTTCCTTATAGTTTGGGACACCATTCCCCTAGTGCCTTAATAATTGCCAGGAGCTCCTTATTATATATTTTATAGTTATATTTAGGGGCTAAGTACTTAGCAGAGAAGAATATAACTAGCTTAAGCTTGTTACTTTTATTAGCTTAATAGAGCACTCCACCTAAAGCCCAGTTTAAGGCGTCTGTCTCTACCATAGTCTTCTTTATATAGTCGTAATACGCTAGGACCAGTGCTATAGTAAACGCTATTTTTAGGGTCTAGAATGCCTATGCTTAATTAGGACCCTATAACTAGCTAATACTCTTTTTCAGTAGCCTAGTTATAGGCTCAACTATTTTAGAATAGCCTTAAATAAATTATTGGTAGAAGTTCGCGAAGCCAAGAAATTACTATAGTTCCTTAACTAATGTTAGGTCCTTCCATTCCTATAAGGCCTGCACCTTCTTAGGGTCCATAGTTATGCTATTAGTCAAGATAATTAAGCCAAGGTATTTTGTTTTAGTAGCATAAAACTTAAACTTATTAATGTTAATCTAGAGTCCAGTATTACCAAGTCTCTGGATAATTTTATTTACATATTTTATATACTTGGCGCGTGTTTTTAAGAAGATAAGGACATTATTAAGATACGCAGTATAGTAGTTATTAAGGGCGTTATATAAAACATGGTTAATATAGTTTTAGAATATAGTAGGCGCGTTATAGAGACTAAACAGTATAATTAGCATCTCATAGAGTCCAAACCAGGTAATAAATGCTATAAGCCATTTATAGCCTTCCGCAATCCAGATCCAGTTAAACGCAGCAATTACATTAAGCTTAGTAAAGTACTTAGCACCATAAAGTGCGTTAAGTGTCTCGCGGACTAATAGCGGTGGGTATTAGTTCTTAATAGTAACTATATTTAGGCCTTAGTAGTCATAGCAGATTCGTACACCACCGCTAGGTTTCGCTGCAAGGAGGAGTAGTATAATGGCTAGTAAGGTTAATTTGCGGATAAAACCCTTATCTAGCATCTTATTAATCCACTTCTTTATACAGCTAAGTTTAGTGGGTAAAAGTAGTCTATTTTTATAATACAGGGCCTACTTTCCTAGTATAATCTTAATTTTATAGTCCCATGGTTAGTAAGGGGGCAGCTTATCTACATTCTTAGGGAGGAAGTATTTAATATATTTATAAAACTCTTTTAGTAAGCATTACAAAATATCCTTATAGGTTAATCCTAGTTTGCCTTTTAGGAATTTCTTAATATTAGTATTAACTATCTTCTAGTGTAGAAACTCAGACTTAGTTTTTAGGTTTATTTTAAGAAAGTTATAAAAATAAGGGGGTAGCGCTTTACGGGCTTTCTCCATTATATAGCCGCCTTCTATTAGCCGGCGGAAAACCCTTTCTAACAGGTTCGGTACTTCTATTAGGCCTATAGGTAGCTCCTTAAGCAGCTATTAGTATTCTTCTTGTTTAACTAGTTCTACCAGCTCCACCATATAGATCCTTACTACCTTTACGCCTTTTTATTTATAGAACTAGGTAAAATTAACGGTATAAGTATATTTAATATTGTCTAGGTTAGGGCATATCTGGTTCTCTAGTGCTATAGCTAGGCTAGCATAGCTTAATTAGCCTAGGGGGGCGGAAACAAGGCGGCGGCCTTATACAGTACGCGCAAAAGACAGGTATAAGGTTAGGCATTATAGGGGGGAGGTCTTAATTACTCTGGGTTTAGTCTTAGCTATAACACCCTTAGCTGTTATATATGCGGTTATATATACATACGGTAAATAACTTAAAGTTAGGTATCTTATTAGCTAACCTAGGTTAAGCAGGTGTATATAGGGGACTTATAGTTCTAGCAGTGTTTATTTTTTTAGGAATAGGGCGGTAATCTAGTCTTCCAGAATCTCTACTTTATTTACTACGTATATTAGCTTACTAGTATTAGGCACCTCTTCTACTATCAGCTAACGATATCTAAGCGTTAGCTATGTAATACGTCCATATAGTGCTACTTAGTTATAGTTAGGAATATACCATAGGAGACAGTTATAGGCATAGTAATTAGAGTTAAACTTAAGCTCTAGAGTAGGGAAGTCTAGTTTTAGGTTATACTTTTTAAGCCAGGGCATTCTAAAAATTACTAGTATTAAGGGTAATAACTTTATAACATAAAAGAGTATAGATTCTATATAGTGGCTAATTGTCATTCTTACTATAAAGTAGTGGGTAATAAAGCTAGATAGAAGTCCATTAGTAAAGCGGAGTAGCTTTAAAACTAGGAGTCTTTTTGTTATAATATTATGCTTTTTTATAAGCAAGTCTTTATCTATAAACGCTAGTGCTATACTACTACTACTATTAATAAGGCTTACTATTTTAATAAAAACTTATAGGAGTAGATTATATAGTAAAGAGAGGTAGATCTAAATAAGGATAGTATTCCTATTATTATTTGCTATTCTAAGGTTAAGTGGCAGCTAGCTTAGAATAAGGTCTAACTAATCTAGTAGCATAGATCTAATCCTTTTGTCCTCCTCCCTATATAGTTCTAACCCTTAAAGGCAACTTAGTCTAAGGGTTAGTCTTTTAATAACTAGATTATAGGGCTTAGCTAGTAACTATAGTCTTAGCTAGTATATCCTAATATATTAATCTCCGACAGTATATATATGCTAGGGGGTACTTTACTAAGGACATAGCCGGTCTTATAGTTAGTAGCGGCATAAAGCACTTATCCATAGTTTATATACGGGACTATTAGCTAGGGCTATAATAGGAAAGGGAATTATAGGGGTAGGTCTCTATGTCCAAACCCACGTCCCTATTTATGGTTATTACTTTAGTTACTAATCCCTTTACTAAAGAATCCGCTATAGCTAGAAAGGGGTTAGCGTGGTAGCATTAGGAGGGGATTTAGGTTTGTTTTAGGGTTATAAGCATCTTTCTAGTAGCCAGGTTAACCACATACCAGGCAGAGTCTGTTATCTATATAATATCTTTAGATGTTATTAGGGAGGCTACTACTACTACTACCAAATTTAACGGCGTTAAGGTCTATTAGGTTATTCTATAGTGCTAGTACTAAGGTGTTGTTATTAGGTAATATAGGTCAATAGCCGCTAGCGGTACTTAGCTTAGCGGTATTTAGCTTAGTATAGTAGGCGTAGTTCTGTAGGTTATAAGTAAATATATCCATTTACTTACTCTAGCCCTTATAGTCAGTATTATTAATTTTGCGGCTAAGGGTAAAGGCTAAGTCCTTTATCTTAAACAAAATATTCTTCCTAAGCAGATCTACCTTTTATTCCTTAGTCTTATTTGCTTTAATTATTAACTTATTAAGCTCTACTTTCTAGGACTAGTAATTACGCTTGCCTTAGCTTAAGGTGTCTAATTTGTTTTAGCCGCTTGGGCTATATCTATGGTCTTATAGTACTTCTTTATATACGCAAATATAGACTCTTAGTTAGAGAAGGCCTATTTACTTAGGTTATTTAGGTGTATGCGTAGCATATTAAGGCCATACTTAATATAGTTATAAGCCTTATCTATCAGTATATCTAACATATAGAGGACTTCGTCTATTAGGGTCTTAAAGCACTTTATATCTCTACAGAAAACGCCTTAGATCTTTATTTCCCATATTTTAAATTTTTCTTACTTTTTAGTTAGCGATCCCTTGCCATTAAATAGGGTTAGGTCTTTTACTTCACGCTTTTTTCTATAGGGCTCAGCTAGGGGAGGAGAGCTAGTAGCAGTGTTCTTATTAGTAATAGTTTAGGTAAGTATAGTAATCTAAAAGCTTAAACTTTGTATAGTCTTAGTATATACCAAAGCTTGCTATTTATATTACTTTATATATAGTTTAAGTGTCTTAAGGGAGTTAATTCTATGCTAAGCTTCTTTAAGTTAGGACTTTACAGTCTGGCCTTTATTATAGACTGTTTAGAGACCGCTCTTAACACTAGTTAAAAAGGTTATATATATAGAGAGGTGCTAAAATATTCCTGCTATATTAAGGTTCTTAGAGTACTCCAAACCACTCCTAATTGCCTAGGCGATATTAGTGTAGGAGGTATTAAAGAGGCGGGCGAGCGCTTTACGTATATTCGCTAACAGGGTATTCTAGTCACCCATTTTAGGGGATCTAGGCAGGGTAATTAAAATCTATAAGGCTGACTGTGATGCTAAGATTGTCTAGGACAATACTAAGATTATCTAGGACTGTGGTATGGTGTTATTAGTCGTGCCGGGTTGCGATTATACTGGGAAAATAGAGATAGTAGACTGGGGGGAATAAAGATTGCGACGGGGCGCAAAAGGAGATACCACAAACTGTCACAATGCTATAATGCTAATAGGCTGAATAACTACATTATGGTATAAAGAGGAGAAGGAGGTAAAAGGGGGTATTGTATATAAATAGTAGGGGCAGCCGCCAAGGCGCTAGTGGTGGGCCAGCCAACAGTAGGAAGCAGTACGAGACAGTACGAGACAGTATGCGTCAAGACAGTGCCGTGACAATATCTAAGGTGTTAAGTAAGCTTAGGTTATTCTTAGTTTCTTATATAGTTTCTTATTTAGGTTTAGGTTTAGTGTTAGGTATAGAATTAATGTTAGATTTAGGTTTGGGTTCTTTAAGTATCCTTTTTATAGTAGAATACCAGTTCTTCTAGTACTTTTATATATTAAGCTTAGGCTTCTGCTTAGTTTAGGGCAGTAGTATAGTTAAGATCAGTTTATATGGTTTAGTATAATTTTTAGGTCCTTAGTAGACGTTAGCAGAAATCTTATATTGGTGGAATTTAGTAGAATTCTTAGGTTAGTGGAATTAAGTAGACTTCTTAGGTATAGGGTAGATATTAGTGGAAATTTTAGACTAGTAGATTCTAGTGGATTTTTTAGGTTCTAGTTTTAAGTCTAAGTAGTAAGTTATAAGGCACTTCTGCTTGTAATGGGAGGCGGTAAATAGAAGCTTAAGGTTATCCTAATTAATGGTTACCTTATATAGCTTTATTTAGGATTGTCTAAGAATTACTAAATAACCTAGGGTGGTAACAAAAAGCCTAATTAGTTCTTTATAGTTTAGGTATTAGAGTATTAGGAATACTATATAAGTAATACAGCCTAAGATAGTGTGTTTGCCATTAAATCTAAATACGTTAATATACTGGTTAAGGGGGGTTAGAGTAAAACCATTATCTTATATAAAGATCTTATTAATAAATCCTATACTACTGGCTCCTGGATTAATTAGGACTTAAGTATTAACCTATTAATTATTCTGCTAAAGATAATAGTTAATAGTTATACTATAATTCTAAGAGTTAAAGTTTGTAATATCTAAAGCATTTAATAAGATCTTAAGGCGGCGCTGTTCTAAAGAGTAACTTAGCTCTAGGACCTTCCGTTTAAAGGTAATTAGGGCAGAGTTCTTATAGCGTATTAGTTATAGCTTTGTCCTTATAAGTAATACTTATTAGATATAGGGCTAGAACTAAATAAAGATTAGGGGTAGTAACTAGAGGATTAATGCGGTAAATAGCTGCTAGTGTTAGCTGTTTGTAAATTATATTAAGGTATAGGGACAGAGCAGTGGTTAGAGAAGTAGGAGCTTCTTCTATACTTAAAGCAAAGGCCTAGCTTAGTGCGTTATTTTTATTTAGAGGACCCTAATAGGGCGTATCCTAGGATTCCAGTGTTAATATCCATAGTGTTAGGGTGCTTAGGCTAAGATAATAACTTAATAGATATTTACAGAGCTGTTATATTATATTAAGGAGTAAACTTTAGTATTAGGCGTAGTATATTATTATACTATTTATTAATAACATTTACACAGGCGTTAAGGGCTTCTAGTAGGTCTATACTAATTAGGGAAGTTTTTAATTTAGGACTTAGGGATTTAATAAGGCTGTTAATTAGTATAGAGTTGTTCTAGCCTGTTTCCTTTATATAATAGTTAAATTTAAAGAAGTATACTAAAAAGCTTTTTATTCCTTAAGCTATATAGTTTATCTTTCTCTAAGTAGTAGCTTAGTGGTTTAGGTTACTATATATAGCTTTAAGAAGCATAACTAGGCTTAGTACTAAGTTTGGTTAAAGAGGTTTAATAAGGTTGGCTATATCTTTTTTTAGTTAACTTAGGGCGTAGCAGAGTTAGTTAGCTTTAGTTAGGTAGCGGTTAGTATTACCAGTTAGCTTATTTTTAAGCCGGCTTAGAAATAATTAGAGTTTTTATTATTTACTAGTAAATATTAAAGGGTCTAGTAGTTATTTAGATTATTACAATATAGTAGTTAATTTGGAATGAATAATGTTACGGAACTCCTCCATAACACCTTACACACGTCCACCTGTTTCCACCTACGCAGCAAGAAGAGACCAACCACGAGACGGCAATCTGACGGTAATCTACGGCAATCTAACAGCAATCTGCCGCATTCTGCTATATTCTGCCAAGTCCACCAAATCCTGCTAAGTTCTGCTAGGACCGCTACTTGAATCCTATTCTGCTCCGTATACGTGTCGACTAAGCAACTAAACTAGCAATATATACCCTTTCTTCCCGTTTCCTTACCTTCTCTCCTTACGCAACGTCTTAACTTTATTACATAGTTTATATACATAGCTTAATAATATCTACTTCGCTATATATTATTACCACTTGTACTTACTCCGTAATACTATATTGCGTTAAAACCTACACTCCGCCCCGCCCTGTTTAAAATGCAGAACGACTTTAAAGCCCCTATAATGGCTGCTAATATTATGTCCGCACTCCAGGAACAATTGGCAGATATATAAAAGTCCTTTATAGACGCCCTCGCACAAAACCAAGCTGCTATAGCTTAATAGCAAGCCAAACAAGAAGCACAGCACTAAAAAATAATTAAGGCCCTCTAAAAAGAAATCCGCACCCTTAAGATATCTACGCTAAGCCCTTAAGACCGGTCGCTATTACTAGAAGCCAATACGCGGAACGCGAGCCCTGAACTAGCAATAGTTATCCTACCAGTAGAACCAACTACTACACTATAATAATCTAAATAATTACCAGACCCTCCGATATTTACCAGTAAACAATAAAAACTCCAATTATTTCTAAGCCGGCTTAAAAATAAGCTAACTAGTAATACTAACCGCTACCTAACTAAAGCTAACCAACTCTGTTATGCCCTAAGTTAACTAGGAGGAGATGCAGCTAACCTTATTAAACCTCTTTAACCGAACTTAGTACTAAGCCTAATTATACTTCTTAAAGCTATATATAGTAACCTAAACCGCCAAGCTACTACTTAGAGAAAGATAAACTATATAACTTAAGGAATAAAAAGCTTTCTAATATACTTCTCCAAATTCAACCGTTATGTAAAAGAAATAGGCTAGAATAACTCCATACTAATTAACAGCCTTATTAAATCCCTAAGTCCTGAACTAAAAACCTCCCTAATAGGTGTAGACCTACTAGGAGCCCTTAACGCCTACACAAACGTTATTAATAAATAGTATAATAATATACTACGTCTAATACCAAAGTCCGCTTCTTAATATAATATGATAACCCTGCAAATATCTACTAAGCTATTATCTTAGCCTAAGCACCCTAACGCCATAGATATTAATACTAGAACCCTAGGATACGCCCCACTAGGGTTCTTTAAACAAGAATAACGCACTAAGCTAGGCCTCTATTTTAAGTATGGAAGTAGCTTCTACTTCTCTAACCACTGCTCCGTCCCCCTACCCTAACGCGAATTACGAACGGCTAATACTAGCAGCTATTTACCATATTAATCCTCTAGTTACCGTTTCTAATCTCCACCTAGTTCTAGCCCCGCATCCAGTAAGCACTACTTATGAGGATAAAGCTATAACCAATATGCTATAAGAACTCCACCCTAATTACCTTTAAAAGGAAGGTCCTGGAGCTAAGTCACTCTCTAGGACGGCGCTGCCTTAGGATCTTGTTAAATGCTTTAGATATTATAAACTCTAACTCTTAGGATTGCAGTATAACCGTTAACTGTTGTCTTCGGTAGAATAATTAATAGGTTAATGCTTAAGTCCTAATTAATACAGGAGCTAGCGGCATAGGATTTATTAATAAGATCTTTATATAAGATAATGGTTTTACTCTAACCCCCCTTAACCAGCATATTAATATATTTAGATTTAATAGTAAACGCACTATCTTAGGCTATATTACCTACGTAGTATTCCTAAGACTCTAATACCTAAACCACGAAGAACTAATTAGGCTTTTTATTACCACCCTAGGTCACTTAGTAATCCTTAAACAACCCTGGATAAAGCTATATAAGGTAACCATTAATTAGGACAACCTTAAGCTTCTATTTACTGCCTCCTATTATAAGTAGAAGTGTCTTACGACCCACTACTTAGACCCTAAACCAAAATCTAGAAAATCCACTAAGATCTACCAGTCTAAGATTTCCACTAACGTCCACTAAGAACCCGGAAATAACACATAACTATATAAACCAACTCTGACTGCTATACCCCGAACTAAGTAGAAGCTTAAGCTTAATATATAAAAGTACTAAAAGAACTAGTACTCTACCATAAAAAGGATACTTAAAGAACCCGAACCTAAATCTGATACCAACTCCGTACCTAACACTAAACTTAAACCCAAATAAGAAACTATATAAGAAACTAAGGACAATCCGAGTTCGCTTAACACCTTAAATATCCACATAATTGGAGCTACCCTGTTAGCACAACTCGCCAAAAAACCTAAATATACGATCTTTGCTGTTATAATGGCCGATATTAAAAAGGCCTTAGTACCAAAGAAACACACTAACCCTGCCATAAAAGTACTAGTATGCCACTATAATAACCTAGAAGTATTTTTATAAAAGGAAGCTAATAAACTAGCAGAACACCAACTATACGACTATAAGATCGTACTTAAAGAAGGAAAACAGCCAGGATTTAGACCCTTATATAGAATATCCCAAAATAAACTCTAAGTGCTGTGGAAGTACTTAGACGAATACCTAAGTAAAGGATTTATTAGAGTAAGCTCTTTGCCTATAGCTACACCTATAATCTTCGTTAAGAAACCTGGCGGCGGTCTATGCTTCTATATAGACTACCAAGCTCTTAACGCTATTACCATTAAGAATTGGTACCCGCTCCTATTAATTTAAGAGATACTAAACTAATTAAGTAAGGCTCGCTACTATACGAAACTTAACCTTATCTACGCATTTAACCGCCTCCGTATTATAAAAGGAGATAAATAGCTTACCGCATTCCATACTAGATATGGACTGTTTAAATACTTAGTGACGCTGTTTGGCCTCGCAAATGCCCCAAGTTTATTCCAACACTTTATAAATAATACCTTATAACCTTACCTGGACGTTTTCTGTACTGCTTATATTGATAACATTTTGGTATATAGCAATAACCTAGCTAAATATAAAAAACACGTTAACCTTATCCTAGAAGCCCTACGTGGAGCTAAACTATAATTAGATATAGATAAATGCGAGTTCTATAAAACGGAAGTTCTATACCTTGGACTTATTATCTTTATAAACAGCATATAAATGGACCTAAAGAAGATTAAAGTAATTGTAAACTGGTAAGAACCTAAGAACGTTAAAGATATAAGAGCCTTTATAGGATTTGCTAATTTCTACTAATGGTTTATTAATAACTTCTTCGCCCTAGTTTTACCTCTTATGGCTCTAATATAAAAGGACAAAGCCTTTATCTTTAACAAGGAATGCAAGAAGGCCTTTGCCTATCTAAAAGTTATGTTCACCACTATACCCATACTCTAATACTTTAACCTAAACCGAAAGAGTGTTATAGAAGCTGATTTATCTAACTATATTACTAGAGGCATTCTGTTTTAGTATAATAAGGAAGGAGTACTGCATCTAGTAGTATACTTCTTAAAATGATTAAGTCCAGCCGAATATAACTACAAGATCTACAATAAGGAATTGTTAGCCATTATTAGATGTTTTAAATAATGGCGACCTAAACTAGAAGGTGCTAGATTTCTAATTAAGGTTCTTAGCAACTATAAAAATCTACAGTACTTTACAACCATAAAATAGCTAAGTTATTATTAAGCCCGCTGGTTAGAATATCTGTCTTATTTCCAATTCTTAATTACATACCGCCTAGGCGTTTAAGGTTAAAAACCTAATACCCTAACTTAACATTCACAAGACATAACAGTATAGGAAGAAGCGCGTGCCTACCGCAATTAAACGCTGCTTTGCCCCAAATTATTTAATCCCCTAGCTAAAGACCTTACGGTATACGTCCTTGAAATAACTAATTAATCAATTAAGCAGATTATAGTTAATAAATACCCAAATAACGAGTTTATCTAAGAGACACTTAAGTTAATTTAAGATGGCATTAGACACTCCAAAAAGATCTCTCTAAGTAAATATAAAGCTCGCAGAGAATGCTTATACTACTAAAACCGCCTAGTTATACCTAACTATAACGAACTTAAGCTCAAGCTTCTTAAACACGTATATAATCTACTAGTAGCCGGCCACCCAGGCTAAGGAAAAACCCTAGAGCTGCTCTAATAGGAGTACTACTAGCCAAACATATATAATATAATATAAAGGTATGTCTCTAGCTGTTATACCTGCTGACGAGCTAAAGCCTTATATAAGAAGTACAACGGCTTTCTAAAGCCACTGCCTGTTCCGGACCAAAGATAGAAGGATATCTTAATTAACTTCGTTGTTAATCTCCCCGTAAGTAAAGGCTATGCAAATATTATAGTAGTTATAGACCAACTATCTAAAATAAGACACTTAATTGCCTGCCCTAATATATTAACACCTGCTGTCGCCCAACTATTCCTGGATTATGTATAGAAACTCTACAGACTTCCCAAAATAATCGTCTCTAATAGAGGCCACTAGTTTATCTTGGCGTTTTGGGAAGAACTAACTACCTAACTCCATATTAAAGCGCTGTTGTTTACGGCATATTACCCGGAAACGGACGGTTAAACGGAACGTGCAAATACTATAATGGAACAGTATATTCGGATATATACATCATATTTGCAGGACAACTGGATAGACTAGCTTACATTTACTAAGTTTACTATAAATAACTCCGTCTTAGAAACCATAAAGGTCTCCCTATTCCTGGCTAATTACGGCCAGCACCTGCAAATGGGTTTTAAACCCTTTAGTAATATTCCTCGCCTAGCTTATTAGGCCTTATAAGTTGCAGAAGCAAACGAATTCATAAAGAAGATAGAAAAACTATAAGAGTTCCTTACTAACGAAATAATATAGGCCTAGTCTGTCTATAAAGCCGCAGTAAATAAGAACCGAACCCTAGCACCAGCTTACCAAATTAGTAACTTTATCTGGCTAGACGCAAGAAATCTGAACATAAAACAACCTACTAAGAAACTTAACTAGAAGAACGCCGGCCCTTATAAGGTTAAAAAAGTTGTCTCTCTTTATGCCTACCAACTAAAGCTCCCTAATACGGTTAAAATCTACCCTATATTCTATACATTAGTCCTCCGCCCTGCCGCCCCTATATTAGACGCCCTACTTGGACAGATCCAAGACCCTCCCCCACTAGTTAAAGTAGATGGTAAGGATAAATACCTCGTTAAAAGAGTTAACGATATTAAGTACAATAAACGGAAACGCAAATATATATATCTTATAAAATGGAGAGGCTTTACTAAGCCCTTATAGGAACCTGTTAACTCTGTAGGACTTATATAAGCCGTAGAAGACTTTTATAAACTCTACCCAGAACTACCTTAGCCCCATCTCGCAGAAGCTCGAGTTTAAAGGGGGGGTACTATTATAGGACTCCTCCGTAATACCTTACACATGTCCACCTATTTCTACCTATGCAGCAAGAAGAGACCAACCACGAGACGGCAATCTAACGGTAATCTATGGCAATCTAATAGCAATCTACCGCATTCTGCCATATTCTGCTAAGTCCACCAAATCCTGCCAAGTTCTGCCAGGACCGCTACTTAAATCCTATTCTGCTCTGTGCACGTGTCGACTAAGCAACTAAACTAGCGATATATACCCTTTCTTCCCGTTTCCTTACCTTCTCTCCTTACGCAACGTCTTGACTTTATTACACAGTTCATGTACATAGCTTAATAATATCTACTTCGCTATATATTATCACCACTTGTACTCACTCCGTGACAAATAACTACTATAGGTTTAGGACTCTTATTCCACGTGCTTATCTCTAGAGATAGTGTTTGGTCTTAGGGCCCTAGTATAGACATTTTAAGGGTACGGACTTCTTCTTAGAGGTCCTTAATTATTTACTAGTATTATGCTTCTTATTTGGCTTATTATTAAGTTAAAGCGGCTTAGTTTTATGCAAGGGCGTCTATAAAGGACTGCTATATTTCTACTAATTGTTTTTAGAGTGTGGATATAATGCTAGCGGCTATTATAGGGGCTTTAGGGTTGTTTTATATTTTAGAGAGTAGTATATAAGGTTAATATAATATAGTGTTACAGAGTAAGTATAAGCGATAATAATATATAGCGAAGTAGATATTATTAAGCTATATATATAAACTGCGTAATAGAGTTAAGACATTATATAAGGAGAGAAGGTAAGGAAACGGGGGGAAAGGGTATATATTATTAGTTTGGTTGCTTAGTTAATATATATATAAAGCAGAATAGGATTTAAGTAGCGGTCTTAGCAGAGCTTAGTAGGATTTAATAGACATGGCAGAATATAGCAGAATGCGGTAGATTGCCATTAGATTGTTATCTCATGATCGGTCTCTTCTTGCTGCGTTAGTGGAAATAGGTAGATGTGTATAAGGTGTCACGGAGGTGTCCTATAACATTATAGTCTCTTTAAGACCTACCTAACATATTCTCCATGTTCTTCCTCGCTTATAAAGTAGTTAATAATATTATTAAGGTATGCCATAATAAACTTATTAAGGTGTTCTCCTAATACACTATTAATTCTTTTTTAAAATATTGCTAGTATATTTATAAATCCAAACTGTATTACTAATAGCTTATATAGTCCTTCCTTTAACCTAAAGGCTGCCTTCTATTTATTACCTTCCTTAATTCTAATCTAATAGTACGCCTATCTCAGATCTATCTTTATAAAGATTTGCGCGTTGCCTATCCTATTTTAGATTTCGCTAATTAAGGGTAAAGGATATCTATCCTTTCTTATAATGCTGTTTAACTGCCTATAGTTAATACATATCCTAAGTTTTCCATTTTTTTTAGGATGAATAACACTAAGTATCCTGCTAATAACTATAATAGTCTAATATAGCCCTTTTATAGGTTCTCTCAGATAAACTCTTTAAGCGCTACTAACTTGGTTTTAGTAAGCTTATAGATTAAAAAGAACTTTAGACTTATTCCTAGTTCTAATTCTATTTTATAGTCCTATACTATATATTCTAACAGCTTCTCACTTTCTAGGCTCTATAGTCTTTTACCGTACTTATGGTATCTCTTTAGTATATAACTTAAGTCTTACTTAGTCTCTTTATATATCACTCTAACCTAGTACTATACCACCCTAGTAGCTTATTATACTTTACGTCGTTATATATTTATAATATTAACCTAACCTATAACCTAATTAATCCTTAGATTGTACTCCTATAACTAAGGCATTTCTAGTATTACCTTATCCTTTCCTAATAGTAGGATATTAAAAGATACCGTGACTTGTCCCCCTTTAATAGTTAACCAAATAGGTCCTATTTTGAGATTAATAATGCCTCTTCTATAGGCTATTAGATCTCCTAAAATTATTATTAATAGGTATAGGTATTTTTTCTGTATATATAGTAACCCTATTTTTTTTACTGCTGCTAGTAATATATAGTTTCTTATTACTCCACTATCTACTAATACTTTAAACTTTTAACTTTACCAACTAACTTATAAATTTAGGTATCGTCCTATAATTCCTTTAAGGGTCTAAAGCTCTACTACTAGCTCCCTCTAATCCTATAGGCCTCCGCTTTTTCTAACTAATAACTATCTAATTTTAACTGTACTTGGTCCTTCTATAGCTAATACTTAGTTTATTTCTTATCCTTAATATACTATAAATAAGTATTTTCTAGACACTTCCACTACTATTATCTATTTAGATATTCCTCCATAAGGAATCTTCCTAGTTAAAGTATTAAGTTGCCTACCTCCTAAACTTCTACTAGGTACCAACTATATATATACTTAGCATTTTTATTTCGCTTTTTATTTGTTATCTAATACATTCTTATTAAATACTTGCGGTGTTTGTCCTTTAGTGCTCTATATATATTATATATATTATCTACATATATAATCCATGCCAATGTGTAATATACTGGGTATTTTAGGTTAACTCTTAGCTTATCTTTATCCTTAAGTTTAAACCTTTCCTATATTAACCTAAACGTTGCCATATTATTTGCTAGTACTAATATTTATATTATCTCCCTCTAGTCTACGGCCTATTCCTCTAGGTTTTTTAATATTATAATTAAGGCTCCTTTAATATAACTTATCTATCTTTTTAACATAGCCTAATCTACTATGGCCTTCTTATCTAGCTATATATAAAAGTCTTCCTACTTATTATTTCCTTACTGCTAGTACCACTTTCTATATAGCTCTATAAGTGTATACAATCTGTCTATAAGGAAGTATCTTTTTATTACTACCTTATTGCAACCTTTAATATATTATTCTATAAATCTAATTAGAATCCCTAAATCCTCTTCTTATTCTAGTTTATTTAACTACTTAGCTCTTAGCGTGCCTACCCTTAGCCTATTTATAATTTTCTATATAGGTGCCCTATCCTTTATATATTCTAGTATAGCTAATCTCTGATCTAGCTTCTATTCTTGCTACGTAATAATTTATTATTAGAACTTATCTATACTTTCTTTTAGTTTCCTCCTTCTAAAAGGATCTTTAAAGTCGTTTTGCTTCTTAATTATAATATTAACTTTTTAGCCTTTAGGCTAAACACTATGTTTACCTAAAACTGCTATAGACCTTATTTATTCTTTAAAATCTTGGCTCCCTAGAAATTGTTATCCCATACTTATTTATTTATCCTTAAACTAAGCTATTACCCTATCCTATTGGTTGTTATCTATTATAGGTTCTAGGGTGTGTCTTATGTTATCCTAAGAATCTTAAGCCTTTAGCCTTTTACCTTTATTAAGTGGTAAGCTAGCACTAGCAGTCCTCTACTTACTTAACTGTCTTTAGATATTGCTCCTTCCGTCTTATAAAGTAATAGATGCTGTATCGAATAGTGTTATAACGCCCATTACTAAACCGTGTTCTATAGTGGTCTTAGTCTCTACTTCTATTGCATTATTAAGGTTTAGGTACTCCTAGTTAGTCCCTTTGCTATCCTTACTACTATTAGTTAATAAGTATTCTAACTCTATTGCTATTTCTACTAATCCCCGTCTATATATTACTATAATGTCTTAATTTAGCTTATAGAGTTAATCCTGTTCTTTATCTAACTCTATAGTTCTCTTAACTCTAGCTCTTACAGCTAATAGCTTACGCTATACTTAGTGTCTTTATAAATTTAGTATACATTATTATAATAAAATATAAAGTATTTAATTAAATACTCCTTAGTCCTGCGCAATACACATATATTTATATTATTATACTTTAATAACCTAGTGCCTTTTACCGCATGGTTACTTTAACCCCTTTTACAGTTTCTAGTAAAATAACCTTATTTTCCGCAATTTATATAAGCTCCCTTTTTAAACTATTCTTTTTATTATAGAGTCTGCCTAAACATCTTCTGCTACTAAGATCCCTGGTTTAGCCTCTACTTCTTAGTCTTATAATTACTTAACCCTTAACCTTTAGGTTTCTATAGTTTCTTATTCTATCTTCTAGATTCTTTAGTACCGCTTAGGTCTATTAGCTCTAGTCCGCTATTCTATAGTTTCTAACTCTATATTTGTTAATACGTGCTTTGCGCCTTATATAATTATGAAACTCTATCTTGTCCTTTCTTAGCCTATTCCCTCTAGTAGATCCTATTATTAATTTTTACTAACTAATCTATTAACTCCCTTAGAGTGTCTATATCTTCTATTAGGATAATTATATCTTAGACTTTAGCCTTAAGTCCCTATTTATACTATACTATGAGCACCTTATTATTCTACTTAACCTAAGTTGCAAGTGTCTAGAACTGTATTATATACTTAATTATTAAAGTGCGTTATACTAGGTTCTAAAGTTTTCTTTTTGCTATAGTTGTTGCTTTTAGGTCTTTAAATATCTGTATTAGTCTCTCTGTAAACCTATTTTAGTTAGTAAATAGGTATCGTACTTCCTAATTAGTAGTTGTTATTCTGTTTACTTAAATTTTAGTAAGATAAGGTTTAAACCACTTAAGTGCTTTCCCTATTAAGAATAACCCTATATAAGCTACTTGGTCCATAGGTATTGCCAACTTTACCCCCTCTTATATAACCTTAAAGTGTATTTATATAAGGAACCCTTTAAGTTTTAACTTTTCTCTTAAAAATCGCTTAATTAAGGGTAACTTAACCTTAGCTGCTCTAATTCCATTAATTCTTTCTTTAAGTATTTAATTGTTATCTATTAATTAGTTAACTATTTCTTGTAACTAACTTACTGTAACTAGCTGCGAATCAGTATCTCTTATACTAGTATCTCATTTTAACCCTAAGGTTGTAGCTACTATAGATAGCGTTATAACTAGTGCTTTTAGTGGCATATTATTTAACTTTGTCAATACTATAACTAGGTAGTAAATATGTAACAAAGCCTTATGGGAAATGCCACAGTAGACTTACTAATGGGCTAGGTATATAGGTAAATAAGAAGTTAATAATATAATAATTACTAGTGGAGTATTCGCCTAATAGATTAACTCCAATTATATTCTAAGACTTACTACTAGGAAAGGAACTATCTAGGTAGGGACTGTGGTCCTTTAAATACATATCCATACTCCTAAGAAAGTTATTACTCTATCTACTCTATTATAGATTATATAGATTATATAGATTATATATATAACCTTACTTACTATTTCTCGTTATATAGCTCCACTAGTTCTATCTTAGACCGTGCCCTTACTAACTAACTAGCTTCCTCTAACTCTTCTCTAAGCAGTTATAGCATTGTACTTAAAGCGTTCGTAACACTAGGTAGATATTAAATTAATAGATAAGAATATAAGAGAATAGGTAATTGGTATTTAGTATAGTATTGCAAATATTTAGAATCCACCTTATAAGCTTGCTACTTGGCCCGCTAAAAGAGTAGTAGTAGGAAAAAATAGTGGTAAAAGAGTATGTTAATTAGACTCTAGTACGGGCTTTATTACTAGTACTTTAGGCATTATTAATTACTTTTATATTAGCTCTATACGCCTAGTTCCAAATTAGTAAACTTCTATACTAGTAAACCGGCAGATATTATTATTCTTACCTATATTACTAATACGCTGCCTATAAGGTATTAACCGCGTAAAGAGTTTAGAGGAGTTTTTTATATATTAGAAGCAGAGTATATCTAGTAATTTTAAGTAGGAGGCTAACTTTAAGGCGGCTTATAAAATTATCTATAATCTAAAGTAGAATTTAGAGCTCCTACGTAATAAATTTTATATGACTAATCCTATTAAGGAACTTATTAAGGCTAGTATTAAATTAGGTGTTGTAAGACGGCTATAGAAGGATTTAAAGAAGTAGGTAAATAAGCGTTATACTTAGCTTATAGGAAGTTTTTAAAATATATATTATTAGCAGAATTTAGGGTGTCTTTATCACTGCTAGCGTACCTATAGTAGTAGAGACACCCTAAATAGGGGTGTTTTAAGACGTAAATAATTTCAATTAGCAAAATATAGAGCGTTTTTGTCACTGCTAGTATATCTATAGTAGTAAAGACGCTTTATATATATAAGAGATTATAGCTATAGAGTGTTTTTATAAATATTATATATAATTAAGAATGCTACTAAAAATCAATCTTAACTCTTATATTAAAAACCTTAATACTTATACCCACTATGTCGGAAATGTCCTCTCGCGCTTTTACTCTTGCTACTAACCTTATCTACGCTTTAAAGAAGGAATGCTTTAAAGCTATAGCTAAAGGGTTTTAGGTTCTTTACTTAAGAGAACCACTACTACTAAATAAAAGCCTTTAGCTTTCTAAAGAACTCCTTAATTAGATTTAAATTAGGTAAGTATAAAGGTAAATATAGCAACTTAATACTAAAGTCGTTAAAGAGAGCTTATATTCTTTTTAAGTATTAAAAGCTAGCGTTATTTATAACTACTATTAATTACTTAGCAGGAAAGTAATTATACTATAGTAGAAGAGTATTTACTAGCCAGAACTTAAAACCTTTGCTATTTATTAAGCCTTTATATACTAAAGCTATTAGGACGTCGTTAATTATATATATGGGCAGTATATTAAGCCTTATCTTACCCCAATTATATAGCGTATATAAAACTAGTATAATACTATAAGGAGCCTAGCCAGTCCTCTATATACCCATTTTTAAATCTATATCTATAAGAGTACTTTTTGCCCCTTACTCGGGTGCGCGCACGGGAGCTCTTAGGGGCTGCCAAGGCTAGCCTTCGGCTAGCCCTTGGCACCTCCTTATAAGCTCCTCGGGCTTGCAACCCTTCCTCCCTCATCGGTTCGTCTGCGTACGAGGTATTACCATACCTACTCTTTACCATATCGTCCTCTTCCATCGACTCTCCTTGTGACTCATGCTCGGCTTGCCTGCTCCCTACCGTACACCTAGGCAATAGCCTTACAATATCTAACTTATCTATAAATACTAGTTAATTGGCGGTATACTATAATATAATGACGAAATATATATCGCAATTATAAGCGCTGCGCTTAAGGGCCACCTTATAATACTACTTTATATAAGCTACTCTCTAAGCTCTATAACTAGAGGATCTAATTAGCTTACCCGCTTCCTTATCTAGCCGGCTATATAGAGCTCTTAAAATATTGTATAGCGGCTTACTATAACGTTAAATATATTATAGATTAACCACTCTATCTTATTACTAAAGAGACTTAGCTTTTCCTCTAGTCGTAATAGTACTACCACGATTATCCGATTGCTTATTAAAAACAGGCCACCTTTACCGTTTAAAGGCGCTTAAGATAATCTAAATACCCGCAAGTTCCTCTTAATCGCGGTAATTGAGCGAGTTGTATAACCAGCGGAGGAAGCACACTCTGCTCGAGTTGCTTTAAGTTAAAGAAGATCCTCAATTAGGGCGTGCTGATAAGGGCCTATTCGCGGAGCCATATTGTAAATATATTATGGGTGGAAACCTTATAATATTTGACAAGGATCACGACACTGTAGAGGAAGGCCGATTGTGAATAGCTTCAAGTTAGAAGCTTCAAGCCCGCCAGAAGCAAGGCTCTTACAGCCAAGCATGGGCGTTCGCTATAATCACTATGTATAGCTAGTAGTAATTGAAGCGAAATTGGATGTGTAGCGAAATCTACTTTTTTTTCAAGGGGGGGTGGAAGCTGGTCATGCAATGGACTGTATCCCAGATATCACACAAAAAGCTGTCGGAACAACACTTTAGATTCGCTAATGCAAGTGCAACGTTGCCGCGTCAGCACTAATACGCTATGGGCGTGCTGGGGGGATAAATACTATCCACTTACACGACTCCATATTTATTGGTTAGTTCTGAATGGCGCTTAGCCACTCGCTACCAAAAATAATAGATAAGGCAATATATGATTAGGAAAGAGCTGTACAGCCTGTACGAGCTCCGGCGTCCCCCACCATCCAGCTTAGATACTGTGCGCTTGCCAAAAGAGCTATGCACCTGCAAAAAAGGCAAAGCCTTTAATTTTTAAGCTTAATTATAAGAGTTAAACTTGAAATTCTCTAGTGCGTATAAAGCAAAATTGCTGTGTTGCGCGCGCACACAAGGGGGGGGGGACGCCGGAGCTCGTACAGGCTATAGAAATCTTTCCTAATTTCGTGATTGAAAGGATTTGAATGCCTGGACATTTATAATCCTATCCATTTGCGCGGATATTTCACTGGCAATAACTTTTATATCTGTCTCTATGCCCCGCTATAGGTTTTTTTCAGCATTCTTCATCCCTCTTGGTCCCTCAGAATCGCCTTTCCTTGGGACAGGCGGAGGGTTCTTGCGAAGGATGGTATCACTCACGAACCTCACCAACTCCACTACAACCCATGTGGCTCCCAGTAAGGCAGTTCCAAAATTGCGCAATTTTTGAAGTATTTTGACCCTGTTGCAGCAGTAAATGTTTCGAGCACTCAGCCGATACCAGGAGATTACATTTGGAGAGGACTAGCCAGCTCTTTTGATGATGGCTCCGCCATCGGATCCACCATCGATTCGTCAATCGGCTCCAGCATCGGTTCATCAATCGGCTCCTACGGGTTATCCGTCGGCTCTTCCCTCAGTGCAACTATCGCATCAATCATCAGCTCATCCGTTGATTCATCTACCGGTCCGTCTAGCGGCTTATCTACTGGCCTATCTAGCGGTCCATCCGTTGCTTTGTCGGCTTTTCCCTCCCTTTTCTCCAACTTTTCAAACACCACTATTTCACAAGCGGTAGTTACCATCACTCTTGCGCCAGAAACAACATCTATCCAACTAGCAGAGGTCACGAGCGGTACCGGTATAATGGACTCCATCTTTCCTAAAAGGCTTCAAAATTATGAACTAACTCTCCCTAGGAACTGAGTATGCAAGTGTATGCAGCGCCCTATGGGACGACTACTATTATAGCTCGTCATCCTTTTACGCCGACCCAGCCAACTATGTTATTGAGTGGGATAGCTACCCAATTGTTGGGCAATATACCTCAACCATATGGACAACTAGTTGCTATACTTTATGCGATGGCCATTGTCGCGTTCTTGGATCAACACCCATAACAACATGGGCATCCTATCTCAATACCTCGAGTTCTTATTCATGGCACTCATACAATGATGGTTTCGATGAAAGTATAACTATGCCGGTTTGTAAAGTTAACAGTGCTGACTGTGCGGCTTTGTGGTCATCCTATTCATCTGAATGGTCTATATGGAGTTTATCGACTGAGGCTTGGTACGTTGCGAACTTAACAATGCATCCAAATACGCTCATATTCCCAACGGATAAGCCGCGAGAACCAATCCCTCCCTGCTATCCAATATTCCCTAGCACGACAGCACCTGCAACAAACATAGCAGTAACAACAATGAGTAACAATAGTTGTGGAGCCTGTTATCTAGGTAAGAGACCCGTAAATCGCATTAAGCGGCCGTATTAATATGATACTAATATTACACCAGCTGCCAACTACATCGAGCTCCGATATTGGACACTACCAACTAATGGAACACGTAATATGTGCGCTACTGAACCCACCGCTCTTCCCGGGCCGCCGTACTATGAATGGGCCACGCCTCCTATAAGTAAGTCAAATTGGGATTATATAATATTAAATATTACTAAATATTTCCTAGACACGCCAAACGAAACCGCCGGCCAGCCTAGTGCTGTTCATGATGGAACCACATACTGGGCGAACAGCGTCTACGTTATGTTTGGAATAGTCAGCGGTTGGAATTCGTGTGGTCCTCTGGGGAAAACTGTCACTTCTGGAATGGTTACCCTGAAAAGTTCCGAGCTTTCTAGCTTGCGAGGCTTCTACGGCACTGAACCTTATTCGTTTAACTATGCCGACCTAATTGAGCCTGTGCCATGGATAGCTTGGGTTGGACAGAGTAGCTGTAGGGTCCCTGCAGACTGTGAGACAGTAACGCCCGGAAAATTTGCTCCCATTTTGGTCATTCCCGCTCAAGTGAAGCTATTGGATCCGGCGTGGATGTCTTGTCAGCTGCCATTCAGAGGGATCTACGACCCACCCACCGCTGTCTATACAATACCAGATTTCTTAACCGATACTTCATCCGCTTCTCCTGCTGCAATTCCCGCATCTGAGGTCGCGCCACTCACTTCTACATCACAGCCAGCCTCTGCCGTACCCACTCAAACACGACCAGACCCAAAGTCTTCTATTCAACTGCCGGCTAGCGCGGTCGTGGGCCCAGCATCTTCTTTCGGTGACCCACCGGTGACGTTGGCACACGCATCAGCGCCTCTCCGGACCATAGGCGGGATCACGGTCTCTGTAGACCCTTCCAACCCAGGAGTCGTAGTAATTGGCACCGCGACGTTGAAACCTGGCGATGTCACCACCATTAATGGCAACACGCCAGTCTCTGTTGGCACCGGCACTCTTGTTGTCGGTACTTCGACCGTCGCCATCCCCCCTTCCACACCCGCGGACGCCACCACAGGCGCAGTCCTCACGATCGGCTCTCAAACCCTCACCGCCGCACCAACCGGCCTCGTCGTAGGTGCAACCACTCTCACCCCTGGCGGCCCAGCCCTCACGACTGCAGGAAGCACACTCAGCCTCGGCTCGCAAGGTCTCGTCGTCGCAGGGCCCTCTGGGACGTCCACTCTCAGCTTCTCCGCCATCTCCGCCGACCCAGCAGACCCAACATCCGAAGCAGTCTTCACGCTCGGCTCGCAGACCCTGACTGCCACCCCAACTAGCCTCGTTATCGGCGCCACGACGCTTACGCCTGGCGGGCCGGCCCTAACGACCAACGGCGAGACAATCAGCCTCGGCACATTAGGCGTCGTGATCGCAGGACCAGCAGGCACATCGACGATCCCATTCGCGGATCCAAGCGCCGAAGCCGTATTCACGGTCGGGTCGGCGCTCGTGACCGCCGCACCGACAGGGGTGGTAATCGGGTCCGTGACGCTGATGCCCGGCGGCCCGGCGCTGACGACGGACGGTGAGACGATCAGTCTCGGGCCGTCTGGTGTCGTGGTCGCTGGGCCGGCGGGCACGTCGACGATCGCGTTCTCGGATCCGGGTATGGCGACCGAGGCGCTCTTCACGCTTGGGTCGGAGATCCTGGCGGCGGAGCCGACGGGCTTGGTTATTGGTTCTACCACGCTGAAGGTCGGGGGGCCTGCCGTTACGACGGATGGGGAGACGATCAGTTTGGGCCCGTCTGGTGTGGTGGTTGTTGGGCCGGGTGGGACGAGTACGGTGCCGTTTTCGACAGTGGTTCCGAGCGCTTCGGTGTTGCAGTATACAGGTGGGGCAGCTAAGGCATTTGTGGAGGGAGGTAGAGTGGTGCCGGGGTTGGTTTTTGTAATTTGGGGCTTTTGGAGCTAGTGTAGTTCGGCTCTGAGAGATATCTACTGGGGAGGGTGGATTTAATGCCGCATCAGCTAGTGCATAGGCCTAGGCAAACATGGTGGGTAAATCATGTTTTCCAAGGCTATGCCACTGCACTGTTCGTGCGGAGGTTGGAACCAATGTGGATCGGCTGTACATATATATGTTAGGGAACTGCATAGCCTGATCAGCATTTTACTGACTCCAGTGAATACTCTGTATGGAGGGAGTAAATGTTTCAGGGGTGTAGGGATATAGCTCTTAAGAGGTTTTTTTGCGCCTTCATAACTTTACTCTAGGTTGGTTTTTATTCCCTTCCTACCTAGGTAAAAAGATATTACGCCTCCTTAGGCTTATAGCGCCATAACCATCAATTTAGAGTACCTATACTTTATAAATATAAAACACTGTAAAAATTACTGCTATATAAATCTAAATAGAAATACTAAAGCCCATTACATAGTTAGTAGAAGAAAATTAAACTTTATTATCCCTTGTAATAGTAAAATTTGTCCTATAGTTATTAATAAAAACTCGCTAATAGAACTAATATAAGAAAGTTTAGATATCCAACCACTATTATATGTGTATACTAATCACCTAGTAGTAAGATCGGACCCCCGGAACTCAGTTGGCCCCTAAATTCAGACGCCTAACCTAATCAGTCACCCCATCAATTTAAGCTATCTACACCAGATTAATCAAGGTTGATCACCTCCGTATACATAAATTTTAATATATTGGCCTTGGCCTTTCAAGCAGACGCCCTTTAGGATCATGATTTTGTCTCCTTTGCCCTTACACGTGCCTCTTCCTTCTCTACCTTACCCATAGCTTCCTTAATCAAATCTATATCTGCAAACTTTGTATTTAGATCTACGGCCACCCGCTTACATCTTTTTGGGCCCTTAAGGTCCTCAAGCTGCGGTTAAAAACTATATATTTAAGCCTCCTAATACGCAGCGTATACAGTAAGTTGCTTAAATCATTAGGCTACTTTTTATAAAAGAGCCCTTGTCTTTCAATTAGGCGTACGCTTAGTATAAAGGCCCTACAATATATCGTATATATCGCGTGGTTTCTTTAGGGTGGCAAGAATATTAAATTAATCGTTTTTGGGTTGCGTAAAGCTTAAAGTCTCTATTAGAGCCTTCTTTTTAACCAGTAAGGATTTAAGACCTTTGCGAGGATTCTATAGGTAAATACTAGAGGCACGCCACCCAGATTTAATCATTCTTGCTATAAGGCCTTCCTCTTAAGCCTTATAGTAATACTTAATAAAGCAGTACTTCTTAATTGGAGCTGTATTATTAATATATATAAGCTTAGTAATCTACTCTTAATATTTTAACTTAATTAGGTAAAAGTATAACAGATTTAGGGGTTGTAGAATATACGTTAAATAAAAAGGAAGGAAGACAAGCTATATATTATTAGCCTTATATTTCTATAGAAAATCTATAGTAGAGTAGCTTCCATAGCCGTTAAAAATAAGTAATTAAGCTTTATCACTAGGTGGTTTAGTTTTAAGTAAGAAGATTTTAGTAAGCCAATTAAATGCAATACAATTAGCTATCTAACCGTTCTTAAAGGTTATATATATACCTAATTAGGTACCTTATTATAATAAAACTAGCTTATTTAAATATGCTTTCCCTTAAAAATTACTAAAGGCTAAATTAATTGGCCAAGCGCCAAGATTAACTCTATAGTAGATACCCATTTATAATCTTTAGGCGACTATATAAGAGTTGCCTTTTTTAAGGTATCTCCTAGTCTTACTAAATTTATATATACACCTAATGCAATACTAGATTTATCTATATTCTAGGTATTCTCTACCTATACACTACTTACCTTTTATACTATCTTTAAAAGAGTATAGAACTTTTAAATTTACTTAGATTATACTCCCTTAACTTTAGCGGCCTCTATTAGTTAACTAACTAAGGATTTAATTTAAGGATTGTGTTATAAATAGCTAAAGACCCATAACTTGCTAAGGGCCTTAGTATTATAATTTTAAATAGTTATTTAAGCTGCTATTTCTTATAGTTGGATATATAATAGGGCAAATCCTTATAGGTTTTGTTTGGATACCTAATTAGTAAAGAAGTCTTCTTATATAGGAGTTAATTACTATTTATACTAGTAAGCAATTTATTATAGCTGCTTGCAACCTATATAATTATAAAAAGTTAACTAAGGAACACTATACGCTTATATAGCTTAAGTACTAAATTTAAATTTGCCGGTATTAAAATCAGCAATAGCCATTTATAAATTCTGCTCCTTTTAATCTATATTAAATATTTAGTGGTATAGAAAATAGGTGGGTAAGTAGGAGAGTTAATTTTAATATAGTAACCAAGTTCTAGGGGTCCAATCTTAAGACTTTAATACTATAAAGGATAAAGATTAAATATATTATTAACGTATTTTATAAGCAAATTGCCCACATAAGCAAGTTATTTAGGCCAATTCCTTAACAAAATCTATAAAATTTACAATTAAATATCTTAACAACGACTAAATAATAAAATTTAAAAATTTAAAAATAAGGTTTTATATATACTCTAAGGCCTATATTAAATTTTTAAATTAATAGGACTACTAGTAATTAAGATATAATAATTCTATTCTAGAACTAATTAGAGCTCTTACTGCACCCGGCCTAAAAAGACTAAAACCAACCAAAAGAACCCTGAAAAACACCTAGAGAATCCCCCTAAGATATATGCATCGTAAGGGAGGCACATGTTGAACAACAGTGGTTTGCACTCGCACGCAACCGCCAGAACCACGCCTAGCAATGGCCCTCCATAATAAAGATGGGCGAATACCACACTATAAAGCGGAAATACCTTTATTAAGAAGGTATCTAATAAAATATAAAGCCTATTAAATACGTCTAGTATCCAGAATTATAGGGGAGTAACCATTAGCTATAATAATCTAACGCAGCTAGTAGAATAGCTCCGCTAATCTAGTAAACCTTAGGCACCCCTCTAGTAAACCCTTAATTAAATCCTCCAATAGCTAAGCAAAATTAAAATTAAATAAAACCCCCCCTTACCGGCAAACCGCACCTAGGCTACTATAGCTGCGCTTCTATAGCATAGGGAACTTAACCCCCTTAAGATAATAACTAGGTATATAATTATAATATAACTAAATATAGAAAAAGTAGAGGGATTTAGGGGATAATTAGAAACAGAAGTCCTTATAAAGATTTATAAAGAGGTCTACAACACTATTACAGTCCAATACCTTAGAAGTGAAGATATTAGAGTTACCCTAAAGGACCAATAGGTAAAGGAACAAGCTATAAGGGTAGAGGATAGGCTAGGAGAGTATATTAGTATAAAAGTACTCTATAAGGACTATCTAGTTAAAGTCCTAGCAGTTCCTATAAGCCTTAAGGTAGAAAAGGGACGCCAGGCAGACAATATAGTAATTATATAGGAGATAGTAAGACAAACGGAACGCCTTATATTAGGACTTAAGATCACCCAAATCTAATAGCTTTAATAGGAAAATATAAACTAAGTAAATAATAAGAATAATAAGAGGATATAAGGGTCGCTAGAGACTTACTAGGGAGACGCTAGATAAATATATAGCTCCCTTATCATTAGTATATATATACTAGGAATGCAAAAACTCCTTATCTAAAAAGGAATAATTATAAATAGCCTTATATATAACACAAGGCTCTATAACCACAAACTATACCTAGAATACTACTACTACTATATATAATAGGGATACACCTAATCCATATGCGCAGTATAGGTATGCTACGGCCACTATATAGGCCCCCATAATATAAGACACTGCTTAAATTAAGACTAAATAAAATACGCAAACTGCTACTAAAGCATATATAAGGCGTAGGAGAGAGAAGACTATATTAAATATAGGAGATAGAAGGTAAGGGCTTAACAGCTACAGAAATAACTGCATACTAGGTTATATAAATGGAAACAACAGACAATAAGCTAAGGGGGCATAGGTGCCTTTTTAGCATTTCCTACCTTTAATATTAGGGGACTAGGCCAGCTATCCCAAGCCTTAACAGGCCAGAAGCAACACCGCGTAATATTACCAGACTATATAGGGATATAAAGGTTATAGGGGATATAAGGGAGAGGACGCCCTATAGGAAGACCCTTATAGATAGCTATAGTAAGCTTAAGACTAGGACAATTAAGAATTAGACTTAACGCGGTAAATATAATATTTACAGCTAACTCTTAAAGGGTATATAGCTAACTAGTAATAATAGGGGAAGAACTAGAGATAATAACAGATTTAGATATAGAAGCGCTAGTAGGAACACAAGATATAGGAATAAAAAGCTCTATATAAAATAAGTAGTAACCAGGGTATAGATATAAGAGATAGAAGTTCTAAATGTCCTAGAGAAAGTAGAAATAGAAAAAGTAAGGAATAAAGGAGAGGCGAAGAACCCTCGCTAGGGGTCCGCTACCTATCCATTATATAGTACAACTATGGCAATATAAACCACTATTTTATAAGGCCCTTACTAGACAGCCTAGACCTAGAGAAATACTATATCCTTGCTATATAAGAGCCATATTATAATGCCTATATATAATTAATATACTGCCCCTAAGGATTCCAGCTCCTATATAAACCAAAAGCAGCCATACGCGTATGCTTTATAATTAGTAAGGCTATTAGCCTATCCTTATAGTTATAGTAGGCAGTCAACCTAGATATTGCAATTATAACAATCCAGATATATAGGGGACTGGTATAGATTATTAATATATATAACCCTAAGGTTAAAGGGGTCCTATAAATAGAGAATATTATATTAGTAATAAGCTTACTAGGAACTAAATACATAGAGTCTATCCTATTAGGAGATATAAACCTCCACTACCCGCGGTAGGGGGGTATCTATATTGCTGCTAAATAATAGGTAGAGTGCCTACTAAGAGCTATAGATACTTAGGG
>Ga0307507_10002157_pt1 | contig 42269 bp, 12 predicted proteins | sample 7_EM_MG_FD_207223 | JGI IMG/M metagenome (GOLD analysis project Ga0307507, IMG submission 207223) | Populus trichocarpa ectomycorrhiza microbial communities from riparian zone in the Pacific Northwest, United States - 7_EM | ecosystem: Host-associated > Plants > Roots > Unclassified | place... | reverse complement strand
TTCTTATAGTTGGCCCCTAATCGCCATTACCTTATAGTAGGGAGATTATAAGGGCTCGTCCTAAAAGGGGTTTAGAGAGATATTAGGGAGATATTAGTATGTCGCTATATATTATCTATCTATCTAACCCCTACTTTAAACTCCTAAAAACCTTAATAAGGAAAAAACATAACTAGAGAAAAAATATAAGGATTGCTAGGAGACCCCTTAAAAGCCTACTAGAAACGTACTAGTAACTATCTAGACTAACCTAAGGATTTTTATACAACTCTACTTCTAAGCCTTTATACCGGTCTACAATTAATCGCGAGTATTATAGGTAATTTGGTGTTCCTAATATAGTTCCGTAGGACCTTTTAGTATAAAATTTAATATATAGAGCCTTAGCTTGCCGTTATCTTTAACCTTTAAGATATTAATCTATAATCCTTTCTCGTTAGTTCTGTGCTATATATTTAGTATAGTTTTACTACCTAGCAAATAGAAGGGATACTTCGCAATAGCGCCTCTAGCTATTATATAATTTATTAAAAACGTCTATAACGTTATTTTTTAATACCGTAGTATCGTTTTAGGTATAATTTTACCTATATACGTCTATAATTGACGTCTTAATTACCTTCCCTGGCCGCGTAATTAGTTTTTATAAGGAAGTAATAACTAAATAGCTTATATGCGTGTTGCCTTTCTTCTAAATTGCGCTATTATAACGGAGTTATATCGGCAAGGTTGCGGCTATTTACCGGAAGAGTATTAGGAGGTAAAGTATAGAGACACCTTGCTTATTAAGCTGCTCCTTTTCTTTAATACCTTACTTTCCATTATCGCCCTTCGTCCAAATTTAGATATATCTTTAATATATTATTAAGATTTTTTTTTTCATTATTAATTTAATATGCCTCTTTGTTTTTCTGCTAACTGCTCTTCTAATCCAATTCTATAGCGTATTCTAGCCCTGCCGCTATATATAGAACCCCAACCTCCACTAATCTATAACTAGTACTGGTCCTACCTAAATAACTTTATATACACGTCCTTAAAAGACTAGAAGTCTAATAAGAAGATTCTAGATACTTATAATAAGACCTACTATATAAGGTCTAACACCTTTAGTCCTTATAATTAATATATGCGTACTAAGAGCGGCAGTTACGTTAAGGTAAGCTTTTCTATTCTTAATAGGTTTCCATTGCTAACTTTAGGCTTTAATATAGCCTAGGCCTAAGTGGCGACAATCCTTTAATATCCTTAACTACTATATTACCTAGGCTCTCTTTTATTCTAGCGCTAACACTAAACATCTAGGTTAAATTTAAGACTATACCATAGCTATTTACACCACCCATAATTCTAAGCAAGCTAGCTAGCAACACCTAATAAGGGAGTAAGGTTAGTATACTAAGGATAGGGTAAAGGATGGGGGTAATAAAAAGAAGTTCGCGTATACGCGTTAAGTTTTAAAAAAGTATAATATAATACAGTATTAGGTAGGTTACCCTTTAGGTACCTAGCAGATAGGTAACTAATAATTGCTATAGTAAGGTTTTAGTGGTTTTGGTCTTTGCCAGCTAGCTAACGTCTCTATTTATTCTGGGCTTAAGTATATCTTTATTAACTATAAGCTTACGCCTTAAGAACTTTGTTAGTACTAGTTTGGGCCTAATATTAGTATTAAGCGTTTAAGGATCTCTACTCTATCTACACCTTATTAGCCTACCCCCATTTTTATATCTACCTATACTCCTACTAAGGGATCTAAATCTAAATCTTATTCCCATTAGCCATTACTTAGTAGGCCGATGGATACTAATCCTGTACCTAGGGATAAGGCATAGTGGCTTTTAATTTAGGCATTTAGGATTAATTCTTATATATAGTAGCAATTAGGAAGGCCTTATAAAGCATTTAGGAAGGTATAGGAACACTATTCCTAATATAGACTAATAAATAGAAATGCAATTCTAGCAAAATACCCTATTAATTCTATACTATATATGTGAAAAGGCCAAGGACCTGTCCTGCCTTAGGCCGTAGCCCTAATTAATTCTTATAGTTTCCGGAGCTTGTCTATTCCATATCTAATTTAACCTATTTACTCTTTAGGGCCTCTCTTAGCCTACCGCAAGCTTTCTTTATAGGTTGCAATAACACTATAGTGTGGTGGGGTAAAATGTCCCATGCTTAGTGTCTTGGCATTTTCCTGTATATATTAAGCCTTCGGCTTCCCTCCTTCTTGGACATCACGAACCTACCGGAATACATTCTTTTCTTTCCTTTCTTACAGACTGCTTTACGGATTACTTTTGACTGATTATGACCGACCGACCGACAGACAGACAGACAGACTGACTGACTGACAGCATTCTAACTTCCTATCTGAGGGACACCGTACCCTTCTACAATAGTATTAGAGCGCTTTTTATAATTTATAAATTATAGACCTTAGTCCTAATATTCTTTTAGAATATCTTTATAATAATTAAGGTGATCCTCTGGTTCCTATATAGAGTCCTTAGCGGGCTAGCCTAGCCATTTAACTTTATATTAAAGCTTGTTCTTAGTAGACTTATAGCATAGTATAGCTTTAACCTTATACCACTCGCCTACCACTTTAGGGTGTTTAATTAGGCCTAGACGGAAGTTCTTTTCCGGCAGTAGTCTATGCTATAGCTCCAGTAGATTTACGTAAAATACTAAATATATACGGGCTATAGATAGGGGTAGCTAGAGATAGTAGGCTAGCTTACTAATTCATTCCTTAATTTAAAAGGGACCTAGGTATCTTATATTAAGCTTCTTTAATAGTCAATAGGTCTTAATATTTGTTAAACGTAATAGAACCTCATCGTCTACGCTAAAATGCTTATTCTAGTATTTACAGTTATACCAAAGTCTCTACTACTCTTGCGCATCTTATAGGCTCTGCTTTATATACTTCTATTACTCCTCCCATTCCTTAAGGTATCCTTATACTCTCTGGTAGATGTCCTTAGACTTCCCAGTAGAATCCTATAATTAATTATGCGGCCTTAGCCAGTAATTATTAGGTATACCATTAAATCCTAATAGTTAGACGCTATAGGCAATCTAAATTAGTGCAAACTAATGCAATGCATATTATTTTAAGTTATAAGCGTACTCCGCATATAGAAGTAGCTCGCACTAATTATCTTGCTAATAGTTTAAATACATTTATAGATATAACTCCAGTTCCTAGTTCTGGCGTTCCATTTGCCCATCTATCTATAAATAGAAAGCCGTACTATAACGGTGGTCTATTTTTAAATAAAAGTATAGATCTAACTAGTACTAGCTTATAAAGATGCTGCCCCTATTAGTAATAATAGAGTGTAGTTAATCTACTTTAAGAAAGTATTTCTCCTTAATTAGGTTTGTAAGCGCTTATATATTAATTATCTTATTAACAGGAAGGTATTAGACGTACTTTAAAAACCTATTAATAAGTACTAGAACCGAATTGTATATTTATCCTTACCTATCTTTTAAGGGCGGGAGGTCCGTAATAAAGTCTATAGCATAATATTGCTATAGCTTACTAGCGGGGGGAACTAATTTAAGTAAACCCTATAGCTTGTGCCTTTGGATTTTATATACTTAACACTTTTTACAGTAGCTAATATACTCCTTTGCTTCCTGCTTAAGCTTTAGCTAGTAGTATTTACGTTAAAATAATTCCACTATTTTAACTTAACCATAGTGGCCACCTAAAGGATCATTATAATTCCTTATAAGGATCTTCTGTTATAGATTTGCTTCTTATAGCACCCAAACCTTGCCATTTCTACGCAGTAGGCCCATTAGGTCTAGTTCCCAATTTTAGCGCCTTTTAGCTTTCTTTCTATTATATTTCTAGTCTACTTCCATATTAAAGATAGCATAGGAGGTATCCCTCCGTTACACCTTATGGATAAGATCTATTAACCTTTTAGATAGTTCCTAAGTAAAAGCTGTTTCGCCTTATACTACTCCAAGTATAAAACTAGATGGTACTATAGATCTTATAACTTCTTAGTGCGTGTGCGTTAGGAAGGCCGCTATAAGGTTAAAGTCCTTTAGTTATTATAGGGCTCTAGGTTCTAATTACTCTATAGCTTCGCTTTTAGTTTAAGGGGATAGCTTAGTAATTAAGGGTAGTATATTACTAGGTTCCGAAGTTGTGTCAAGGACGTCCTATCTAGGTATTTTTAGACCCTTATTGGCAACGGACCGAGTACCAGCTAAAATATTAGTAGAGACTAATAGGGTTTACACTGCCCAAGACTTAATATATAGAGCTATAGGTACTCAAGCATCCTATACCTAGAGCTTGTTCTATAATATAGGGAGTAAGATATCTATTATCTATTTTCCTTCTCCCGTTTTAAAGCTTTTGGTATAGTCTAGCCGTTATAACGGTCCGTTAATAGGGTTATTTTCCCCTAGCTTATATTCAATCTTAAAGTTAAATCGCGTAAGCTCTTCTACCTATTTAGCTTATTAAGATATAAGCTCCTTTATAGTTATAAAGTAGTATAGATTATAATAATCTAAGAGTATACGAGTGGTATGGCTCGCGTGCTTAAGGTAGTGTTGCCACTATTTAAAGCAGTTAACTATAGTAAGCAGTTCCTTATTATGGATATAATACCTAACTTTAGGTCCCTAGAATTTTCTGCTATAGAATACTACTGGTCTCTAGTAGAGCTAGGTAGCATCTAGATACCTATTAGGTTACAGTAGGATACCAGTAAGGGCAAAATTTAATACATTAGTAACCATTATTAGTAGCTAATCTAGGTTAAAATGCTATAATAGTAGAGCTTCCGTAAACTTTATATATAGTTCCTAAAAGGCTTCCTAGACCTTTCCGGGCCATATCTATAGTTTATACCATTTAGTTAGTCCCTTCTTAGTTTTCTTCCTTTCCGCCTTTAAGCTTTTTGCTTCTTAGGCCGGGTCTTAAAAAGCTTTAGTAACATAGTTAAATAGGTGTCGGGCAACGTCCGAGTAGTTATAGATAAAGCGCCTGTAGAAATTGGCAAAGCCTAGAAACACTTAAACATCTCAGTAGCTCTCTAGCTCCGGCCACTCTTAGATTATCTACACTTATACTAGGTCCATAACTACACCTATAGGCGTCACAATATAATCCAGGAACTCGACCTGCTTGGTATTAAAGACACACTTTAACGCCTTAGCGTAGAGGCCCCAATCATCTAAGCGTTCCAGCACTTCGCGGACGTGTTGCTCGTGCTAATCCTCATCTTCTAAGTAGATCAGAATGTCATCTAGGTAGACGACACATGTGCGGTCAACTAGTCCCCCTAAGGCTCTATAAATGTACGATTAAAATGTCGTAGGCGCATTGGCCAGCCCAAAAGGCATTACCATATACTCGAAGTGGCCGTATCGGGTTTTAAAAGCGGTCTTCCACTCATCCCCTTCTTTAATACGGAGCCTATAATAGGCGTCTCGTAGGTCCCTTAGGCCTACTGGGATATTCGACAAATCGGGGTCGCGTTCGTCCTCCGCGTCATCGTCGGGTAGGTCCCAGAGGTCCCTCGGGACGCTCGCGGGCAGCGTCGCTCGCTGTGGTGGCTGTTCGTACATGGTTGCCACTGTACGTTAGACAGTTTCATGCGGTAGCCAGTAGAGGGTAGGGAACTCTTTGACACAGCGTTCGAGGTATTATAGCATACTCTCTGCGTATTGCTTAAGCCAGAGTAACCCATGGCGGTGGAAGTATCTCGTGGGATCTTTAAGATCGCCGCCTCCCTATAGTGTCTCCGCGACCTATCCGGCAGTTCCCCATAGGGTATCCGTTATGGAAGGGTTATCGCCTATACTAGGCTCTATACCTATCTTGCTATAGAATAGAGGTTGGATCCAATACTCCTTTAGGTATAGGGCGTATACTATTTCTCCTAGAGCTATATCTTCTAGGATATCTTTTAAGCTTATTAGTAAAATACACCCTTCCAATTCTTTATTATTCCACTATTTAAAGGCTTCTGTCTTAAAGTATATCTTAAAATCTACTTCCGCAAGCTAAGGATATCTAAGAATAAGGTTGTAGCCTACAAAGTTAGCCGCCTAGAAGGGTTGCGGGCCAACCACCTTAGTGCGGTTATATATGTCGGCTACTAACACTATAAGCTTATAGGCACTATATAGTTTAATCCAATGCTTATCCAGGAACCCTATAATAGGTTTCCACCACTTTAGCAATAGGATAAGCTCATGCTCTTTTACCAAATTATATTATATAAGATTAATTTTAGCGCCGCTATTATATAGTGCTTAGAACTAACGTACCTCGCCTATAGGGAGTACCATTTCTAGCTTAATAGCAATATAGAGAGTCTCTCCTTCTATATCTTGCCCTAGTTATAGCTAGGAAAGGTCCGCAACTAGGGCTTTTCTTTTTTTAGATTATTAGTGTGGTTATTGCCCTACTTATTTTTCTAATTGGGTTTACCTCTAGAGAAGTTTTCTCTTAACTTTTTAGAGTGTTCATATAAGGGTACTAGACGGGTGTTAGGTTGGCCCTAGGAGTCTTTCCTATTACTTAAGGTCCCTAACTTTAACCCTTCTAAATTTCTCTTTAAAAACGGCTTCTTTAAGGTTTAGGTCTACCCTATATTACTACTAGAGTGCCTATGTTTCTGGTTACCCCCTGGCTTCTTGCCGGAAGAGGTCTAGTTCCTTACTATATCCTTAATATTTAGAACCGCTCGTTTAAAATCCGTATATATAGTAATCCGCGATAGGGCTCCTACACGCTTTATTTTATTATAAATTACTAGCTTAATTCTAGCCTAGATAAATCCAATTTTCTCCTTTTTATAAATACTACTGTCCTCATTTTTAAAGGGCTCTGGATTTATTAGTTAAGCATAGGTTTCTATAAAGTTTATAAACTGGCGGAAATTATAGTGGTTAAGCTGTGTCCTATTCCAGAATAGTTCTGTGTAATTATATTATACAACATACGGATCTTAAATCTACTTCTTTAGGAAGGTTTGCAGCTGCGGCTATATAGTAATTTGCTCTTTATTAAGCTAATTTAGTGCAATCTAGTTTAGGGATTAATTTTTAATTTTACTAATAATCTAATAGGTACGCTCTTTAGTATTATCTTATATTATTAGCATCTTGGGGAAGTTATCTATTTTACGAACCTAATTATCCAACTATTAGGCGTTAGGTCTCTAGCGGAGTTCTAAACTACTAGAGGCCTTGGCTAGTTGGTCTATATCCTTTTTCTATTTGCTATATAAATACCTCTCTAAGTCTTCTATACCTCCTTAGGTAGGTACTAGGTATCCCCTAGGAGGCCCTTAGCCTTAGCTAGGTTATAAAAAATTTTATTTAGCTTAAATTAGGCTCTACTAGATCTAGACCTACCCCTAAAGGTTTCTAATATATTTATTAGTGGCTCCTTCCTATATAGCTTCCGAGAGCCTTACAGCAGCTTCCTAATATCCTCCTTAAAGAAAATTAGTATAGGGCTCTTAACTTTCTAACCTTGGGCCTAGGGAAGCTCCGGCTATAGAGGTAGTATTAGTACTAGTAGCTAATACGGGTTTCCCTACAAAGCTTAAGTCTTAAGTTAGTAGTTAGGTTAGATTGCCTAAAGGGGTAGGCCTACTTAGCTTATAAGCAGTCTGTACGCCGCCACTATACTAATTATAGGCTAGTAGTCTTCTAAGAGGGTTCCGGTTGGGTCCCTAATTAGGCGCGTTAGTATATTCCTCTAGCATTTCTGGTTTAGGGGAAGATTTTAGGGTTATATCTAGCGCTTAATCTTCTAATTAGCCTAAGTGGGGCCGGAGAGGTTCCGGCTACTTTCTAGCAGTGTTATAACCATTGTAGAGGGTATCTGCGTTTTTTTTAGCGTTGCTAGTAACCATAGGTGTATAAGAGTCTTTAAGCTCTTGGTGTATTTAGGTGTTAGGGCTTATTCAGCCATCTTACCTAGAGGTTTATATTGTCGCAATCTCTCGCTATTAGAGGGACCTTCCTGCCTTAGCGCGACGGCTGTCTATAAGGTATTTATAGAGTTTCTATTTAGGTCATCGCGAGATTTTAAGGGAGAATAGTAGATATAAACAAAAGATATAAACAAACAATCTAGTCCTTAAAGCCAGCTGCCCTTCCGGATGGAGTAGGAAGGATTTAAATATAAGGGGACTTTGTAGATAGGGGGCTATAAGGACACGATTGTGGAATAGGATAGATTGGTAAGAGAGACGAATCCTTAAGAAGGTAAGGCCTCTGGGATTGTAGAGACTATATACTACGGGCACGTGCCTCCGGCACGTAACCGGCGACCATCCGAGGGGCGTCCGGAGGTTGTCCTAAAGGCAACCCAAGGTGTCCGCAATAATATCCCTTACAGTTTACTAATGGTTAGGCAATTTTTAAGAACTAATTAATAAATTAATAATAGAAATTTGCAAATTCTAAAAATCCTTAAATATCTTATACATTACTAGGGCTTTCCTAGTTTACAATTACAGCAACCTTCTTAGGGTCCATTTTAATTCCGTTATAGGATATAATTAGGCCTAAGTACATAACTTTAGATACGTAGAACTTGCATTTCTTAATATTGTATTACAAACCCGCGTCTCACAGGCGTTTAAGGACTATTTAGATATGCTTCTAGTGTTTAGAAAGCAAAGACAAGTAGATTAAGATATTATTAATATACGCGGTAACAAATACATTAAGGAATTCTTAAAGCATATTATTAACATATTGCTAAAATATACTAGGACCATTCTTTATACTAAATAGCATTACTAGGTATTTAAAGAGTCCCCATTATATATAAAAAGCTATATACTTTTTATCTCCTTTATAGACACAGATTTGGTTAAAGGCAGTAACTATATCAAGCTTTATAAAGTACTATGCTTTTAATAAGCGGTTAAGCGTTTCTTAAATTAAGGGAATAGGATATTAGTTTTAAATCATAATTGCGTTTAGAGCTTAATAATTAACATAAAATCTTAAGCCTCCTTCTAGCTTTTTAATAAATAGTATAGGTAAGGCGAATGGAGATTAACTAGGGCAAATAAATCCTTTTTCTAGATGCTTATTAAGGTACTATCGCATCACAAGTAGTTCTTCTTATAACATACCATATAGCGGACCGAACTTTAGTGTTATACAAGGTTTAAGTTCTATCTTAAAATCATATGCATCCTAATATAGGAGTAGTTAGTCTATAAATCTTTTCTTAAACTCATCAATTAGATTATAGTACTCTTTAGGTATAAGAGGTTAAGGGTTAATATATTACTTTAGTTTTAATGCTTTCTTAATATCTTCTATAGTTATAGCAAAGATTTTATGGTCTTGTTTTTATACTAATAAAATAAAAGGTACGGCTTGTATTATACGAATTTTAAAAGGTTTTAGCGTAACATCTTTGCATTCTTTACTATAATTAGCAGTTATAGCCTTATTATTTTGGCTTAGGGTCTATAGTAGGGGCAGTTTATATTATATTAAATTTAAATAATCTTATGCATATTTGTAGGGTAGGTGGTGTTTTAAGCAATAACTTTGGCAGTAGGTTATACGGAACTTTAGTATTTCTTTAACCCAGCTAATTAAAGGATTATGTTGTTTTAGCTATCCATGTCTAAGTATTACCTTATAATGCTTTAGGGGTGTTATAAATAAGGAAACATATTTAAGGTGTTTGCCCATCCGCATCTTTACAAGAGCGTAGTATGTTAGTTCGCTATATATTAAGGGCTTACCATTAAAGCCTTATAAGCCTTAGGGCTTATTAAGTTTCTTTAAATTTAGGTATTAAGTTTTTATGTAGTTTATATTAATAAAGCCTATGCTAGTAGCTCTACTGTCTATTAGTATTCGTACCTCCTTCCATTTTCCAAGTGTTTAAATTTCACTAAGTATATTAAGGGAGTTGTGTCATATATCAGCGCTAGAAGAGCCTAGATACTCATACTCTTCCACTTCTTGTCCTAAGGCGCGACTTGGCCCTAGGACAATTCATTTTCTAAGTTAACTAAAGGTGAGATGCTTTATAACAACTGGGTATAATTTATAGAACAAGTATAAGTTAAGGAATAAGTATGGCTTAAAGAATAAGTGCAATTCGATGTCTGGGAGGAACTATAGCGGACCTTTTTAAAAGGGTAAGTTCGGCAATTCCTTTAAATATGTCCTTTTTTACCACATCCAAAGCATTCTCCGTTTATGGCTTGAGTTCTTTATTTATTGGTTCCTAAGGGTGCATAAGATCGAGTGGTATTAAGGTCTATAGGGTTATACATAGGACTTTTCGGGTTTAGAGAGGGATCGCGTTTTAGGGTATATGTTGGTTTCATAGAGTTTTAAACATAAGGCATAGTCGGCTTTAGAGAATAAGTCTATTTATTATATCAAAGGTCCTCATTAATTCATTAACACATTATAGCGAATTTGGACAGGTCTTTTAGCAGTTCCCTACCTACTAACTAGGCTTTAATCTCATCCAAAATAGCTTATTAAAGAGTAGTAACTTTAGCGGCTTTATTCCAATCTAGTTTGCTAATAAGGCCTAAAAATTCTAAAAAGAAGCTGGTAAATTTTCGGTTCCGTTATTATAGGTTTTTAAGTTTAATAACAGCTATATATTCGCAGCTGGCGTCATTATATATTCATTCTAGTAGGGAGACAAAGATTTTAAAATTAATAAAGGTGCTGTTACAGAAGAATGGATCTATAGTTTATGCAGCGTCCTTACTTAAACAAGACATTCTATAGCTAATTTTGCTAGCTTTGGTGGGGTATTAGTTATAGTTTATTAAGAGTTTAAGACGGAGCTTAGTTATAAAGGGATATAGGTTATTTTGGTTTCTATTAAACATTAGAGGATTAGGGAGCTTTTCAGATTTTATAATAGGTATTTAGTTTATTATATATATAAGTTAAGCTACTATTACTGGTTCTGTTTTCTTATTTAACAGGCCAGGTTTAGATACCGTTATGTTAATCTCATTTATAGGTGTTATTGTTAGGGTCTGTAACATAGGTGCCTTAACATTATAGAGTTCTTCGCGGAGTGCTTCCATTAATTACTAGTGTTAGACTTCTAGTGCAGCCTGCTACTAAGCTAAGGCTTCTGTAAAGAACTGTTACATTATAGTTAACTGTTCCCTAACTAGGGTTATGATACTTATAGTTATTAAAAGGGATTCGGGTTCGTTTGCTATTTTAATGGTAGTTATTTTAATACAATGTAATATAAGGGCGCAAAGAGGCTTTAGGGAAGATTTAAAGGAACAATATAAATTCTATCTAAATCTATAGGTATATAGCTCTTGCAGAGTATAAGACATTATATAAAGAAGAGAAAGGAATATAGGAAGCTTATAACTAAATATTTAGGAGTCTTGGCAGCAGACACGTAAGTATATACACACGTAGGTTTTAATAGGTTTCGACCAAATTCCATTACATTAGTGGAATTTAGTGGAATTCGATCAAGTTGGCGGAATTTAGTAGAATTTAATTAACTTGGCAGAATTTGGCAGAATTTGATTAATGCATTAGAATTCATCTGTCGAGTGTTTCACTGAGACATTCCTACTATAACTGGGCTAGTCCCATTACATAGCATCCTTTATAATACCTAAATTAGTATCTAAAAGAGCTAGACGGCGGAGCAGCTAGTATTTCTTAATAAGTTAGCAGTAAATAAGAGGACTAGTAATAGGAAGTACGGTTAGTTACTAAAAGGAACTATATATGGTATAGCACGCCCACTTAAGAGGTTAGAGAGGTGGAGTATTCTACCTACCTTAATAGTTAACGGATATCTAAGCTACCTTATCCTTTAAGGCTCTATTACCGCCGTAGTATTTAAAGCCTTTATAGAGGAGCAAGTACTACTTTATTATTTACTATATCTAGGGCTATAATTAATCCTTATTTTTAATAACGCGGCAATCTATAAGTTGACACAGCTTTAAGAGCTTTATAAAGAATATAGCGTCTTACTATAATTTCTGCCACTATACTTACTAGATTATAATCCTATTAAGGCTACGTTTAGTAATATTAAGGCTTAAATTAAAAGGAACTAGTAACTAGCTAAGGACTTTAAGAGCTTTAAGGCCTTCTTATATTTTGCCATTAGTTAAGTATATGGTATATACGCAGAAGCACACTTCCAAGAGGCAGGATATATTATAGATTAATAGATAGCTACCTTAACTGCTTAAACTTTAAGATTAGGGGCCTAATTCTATGTAGCGTTCCAATCTTAAAGCTATAGTTCTTCTATTATTCTAATATTATGCCTTTACCTGGCTTCTATAACTTTAATAAGTTAATATTCTATTCTTTCTCTACTAATTTATCCCTAATCGGCACTAAAATAGCCCTTTACCTCTTGCTACTAAACTCTAACTAGTTAGCTAGCCACTTAAAAAACTAGCTAAGTAGCTTAACTAAATCTATTTCCGACTAAACAGGACTTAAGTTTTAGGGTACTTTAATATTTAAATATAGCGGAGAATATTATAGAGGAACGTATTATAAAGGAAGGTAAGCAATTTAGTTTATAGTTTTAATATAATAAAGCCTTGTGGGAAACACCACGGTGGACTTATTATTGGGCTAGGTTATATAGGTAAATAGGAAGTTAATAATATAACAAACAGATAATAACTAGTGGAGTAGTTACCTAACAGATTAATTCTAATTATATTCTAAGATTTACTATAAGGAAGGAACTATCTAGGTAGGGACTGTAGTCCTTTAAATATACATCCATACTCCTAAGAAATCCTCCTTATATGTAAGGTACGTGTTATATAGACTGTATATACGCTCCCCCTATATCCTTTATACACTGCGTATAATATTATATAATTCGCTTACTATTCCTCGTTATATAGCTCTACTAGTTCCATTCTAGACCGTGCTTTTATTAACTAACTAGCTTCTTCCAACTCCTCTCTAAGTAGTTATAACATTATACTTAAAGCGTCTATAACACTATCTCCCTTCTCTTTATCTTTGTCTTTAGGGATTCCTAATATCTCTAAGTTGTCCACTAGAGGTATAATGTCCGTTTAATTAATTTGGTTAATATCTTTACTTATTATACCTAAAGCTTCTTCTTCTTTATAAGCATAATGCTTAACTTATACTATTGTTACCATACTATCTCTTAGTAAGATAATGCCGTCTTTATGTTCTCATTATGTAAAAGAGGGGTTAGTTTGCGTTGCGCTGGTAAGTCCTTTGTCTTAGCAACCCTCTTTATATTTAGAGTGCACTAAAGCGAATATTTAGTTGTCCTATAACGTTCGCTTAGTTTCTAACGCTAAATATATGTATCTTACTATTCTTAATAGTCTTTAAGTACCCTTATTAATTGCTACTAGGGTCCTAAAGTTTAATCTACTACTATAAAACTTAATAGTAAGCTAACTTAAGCTTTGGCGGATTTGGAATATTTTTATAACGCGGAGCAGAGGGCCCTTAAAGCCCGCATTACGGCGTCCACTTATTTGCTTTGTCTTAAGAAGATTTGCAAGAAGGTATATTCTAAGGAGTAGAAACTTGTAGAATAAGGTCTTTAGGAACTTAGTAATAAAAGAACGGATTCTCTTCTAACAGAGAGGGAAATAACTCTAAGTACCTTAGTAGCTGCTCCTCTTAGGTCCCCCTTAGGTAAATTATTCTTTAATAATCCTTCTTTATTAATATTACCTAACCTAATCTCTTTTAATACTTCTATACCTTTCTTATAGCGTTCTTTAAGTTATCTAGTGGTTTCTAGGTAGTCTTATTATAGCCTATCTACTTAACCTTATACTATATCTTGTTATTAATGTCCTTATAACTAATAATCTTTAAAACTTTCTATTTGTTCTCTTTCTGACCTCTATATATATCTACCTTATAAACTAGTGGCTTAACACTTTTATATACTAGTTTTAGCATTATAATATACTGTATAGGGTAGATCTTTATTTTCTCTAGTAAGTTAAGTCTGTATATAACTTCTAAGATCTTTACTATAATTATAAATAGTCTTAGTCTAACGTAGTCCAACTTCTTACTTAGTTATTAACTTTTAAAATTTTGTATAGTAGCTATACTTTATCTCCCTCCTTAAGATCTGGTCCCTTAGATCTTCTAGCATTATAGTACTTTTTTATCCTTGTCTATACTAGTTTTGCTATTTCCTTAAGGTAATTATAAAGGTTTATTAGATTCTCTATTCTTTTCTTAGCTATGCTACTCGTTTTTTTTTACTTATTGTAGTAATAACAATATTCTTAGCTTATATCCATAATATACAACCTCTACTCGTACAGACATTTACCTTAAAAAGTAATATGCCTATCCCTTTCTATAGTGTTGCATTATATATAAACTGTATAACTAGTAATAATAATACCTAATTATTCTATATATAATTAACATAATACCTTAGATACTATTTTAACGTTTAGTTTAGTCTCTCTGTTTAACCATCTATCTATAAATAATATGCTATTAACATTACTGCTTAAATCCCTTATTCTGCTAAGAATACCTCCTAGAATACTACTATGAATCTTAGATCTCTATCTAATATAATCTTTATTAGTGCTCCATATCTTATAAACACTTCTTTAATATAGATTCTAGCTATATCCTCCGCTTATATCTTTTCTATATATGCTATAAAGTAGCCCTACTTAGTTAACTTGTCCACTATTACTAAGATTATATTATAATCTTATCCGGTAATAGGATCTCTTAATTTTGGTAACTTTATAATAAAGTTTTATAATATAACCTCCCATAGTCTTTCTGGTATTTTAATAGGTTATAGCCCTCTATATAGCTTATGCCTTATTAGTTTATTTCTCTAACAATTTAGATATTCCTTTATAACTTGTCTTACTAGTCCCCAGATTCCTTAAATAATATACTCCTCTTAAAGTCTTAACACTAAGCCTATAGCTCCGTTATATCCCTAAGTTATTCCCTTATAAAAGTCTTCTATAAACTTTCTTGTAATTCCTTTTGGCACATATATAGCCCCTTAGTGCTTATACTGCTCTAAATCCAGATCCTTATTCTATGCTTCTTAGATATTTTATAACTATATACTCGAAAAGAACACCAAAATCGAGATCCGACCTATACTGTCCTATGGGGGTTCTTTTCCGTCTCATCTTGTCCGCACGGTTAAGCTGAGAGTGAGGATCTCATCTGTTACTAATGCAGCGGCGTTACGTCGTGGCTAGAGGGCGCTTTCGAATGCTCAGTCCTTAACGCCATCAGAATAGCAGAGTTTTCGCAGGTCTTGGCGTGCCAAGACTCGAAAAACACTATAGAAGAACAGAGGAATTATTTTAAAAACTACCTAATGTCTCTCTACCTAGACGACCGATCTAGGGCCACAAGCCAGCGCTTATACTTGCTGGCAGAAGCAATAGGTCTAAGGGGACGATAGGGCACCTCTATACTTATTCCGCTCTGAGACTACTACGGCAGTAAGGGTATAGGAAGAATCTCAACACCGTTAACTATATTTAGCGACGTTAATCCACCTATTAATAAGGCGATGTTAATCCTATAATATTAATCCTATAATATTAATCCTCTGGAATGGACCTGGAATGGACCTGGAATGGACCCATAGGATAGGCTAGAACGGACTTAGATACAGGTATTGGTTAAAATAGGAGGATAATAAGTTTAGTTAGTAGGCGGCTAAGGGACAATAGCTACGCAGTATTAAGTTATTATAGGCCCACGCCTGTAAGACACGGTTAGCCTATTATTGCGAGAGCGTTACAGGTAACGCGAAGCAGCAATAGCTATGGGGCGTGGTATATAATAGCAGCAACAGACGACTCTAGGAACCTTACCCCTTTACTAGGCTCTGACTCCTAGTAGACCTATCTTAGAGGAAGGATTAACACCTTATTAATGACACTGTCTGTATAGCCTAAAAGGACGGACGCGCGTATTGGTCTATTTAGGCAGGGGCAGGCTGTAAGGATAGGCTTATAGAGCAAATCAGGTGCATATAGGCAGTGGCTGGTTTTGGTCAGCTGGCTGCTGTGGAAGCAGACAGACGTGTGGGCGTCTAAAGTGGAAAACTATAGTAGAGGGCCCTGGCAAGAGGGCCTCCGCAACTCTGCTTTGTATATAACTCTTATAGCTCTATAATACAAATGTATCCTAGCGAATTTGGCTGGCCAAGACAGACACCAAAACACGTAATACTATTATGCCCCTTATACACCAGCCAAGAAGCAATGCTCTTAGCAGCTGGCATAGAAAACTATAATACACTACTCTCAACACAGAAAGGCCTTAAGGCGGCTACCCAGTGGCTTATTAGCCAAAATGTGCTAGACTAGTTCTAGGTTGCAAAGGAAATAGTAATAAAAGGCAAAAAGGCGAGTAACAGGCGCCCCCTAATAACTCTACAGGAGTAAAGTATAGTGTGTAATACTAGCGCGTCTATAGGTTTGTTACGGCAGCAGTGGTTCCTAAGGAGGTTAAAAAGTAAGGTAGTAGAGCACCACTAGTGACTCGTAGGCGACTTATAAGCAAGCCCTAAAAGGCAGGGAGACGGATCACGGGGTTTTCTCAAATAGAGTTTTCTCCCTATATGTATATAAGGAGTAGTCCGCGTGGGCCTAACAGGGATCCAAATCGGACGTTAAGCAATGAATAATAATAATAACTATATACTCTCTAGTGTCTTATAGGTCTTTTCTTTTTTTATTGCTATAATCTTGGAATAATTATATCTAATTAATCCATCTTTATTTTTGCGTAATATTGCCCCTAATGGCTTTTCTTTATTTTATAGCTCTGCCTTTCTACTAAGTGCATCTACTCTTGTGTTTTTAGTACCCCTAGTATACTAAATTTCGAAATAATATTCTATAAACATCTCTGCCCATCTAATCTGTCTTTAGTTTAGTTTCTTTATTATTAGGAATCCCGTTAGGTTCTTATAGTCCATTTTAACTATAAACAGTTTCTCTATGCCTTATAAGAATACTCTCTATTCCTTAAGTGCTGTAACTATACCTAGTAACTCCTTATTATAGATATTGTAGTTTAGTTCTGCTGGTGTTATCTTTTAACTATAATACGCTACTAGATGCCATTTATCCTGGTGCTTCTATAGCAAATATACTCCTAATATAAAGTCTAATACATCCGTTTTGACTACTGTCTCTAACTATAGTTAATAAATCTTAAGGATTAAATCCTGGGTGAATAATTCCTTAAGCTTCTAGAACAGCTTCCTCTGTTTACTTCCCTATATTTATAGTTCCTCATTTTTTATAAATCTTATAAACGGCTTAATATTCTTTAACTATTGTGTAATAAACCTCCTATAGTAGTTGCAAAACCCTAGAAATAATCTTAATTGTGTAATATTCTTTGGTTCCTGCCAACTTACTATAGCTTCTACTTTCTTTAGGTCTATGCTAATCTTCCCTAATTGAATAATAAATCTAACAAAATTGGTCTTCCTTATAAAGAACTCGCATTTCTTAATTGCTACTAGTATCTTTTTTTCTTGCAGTCTCTTTAAGACCCACTTAATATATTCTCCATGTTCTTGCTTGCTTATTAAATAGATAATAATGTCGTTAAGGTATACTATAACAAATTCATTTAGGTATTCTCCTAACATACTATTAATGTGACGGGCTCGTATAAATGCTTCTGAACCAAAGCTCGTAGACTGCTACCATACAAGAATACTAAGCTAAGGAGAAGAAGAAGAGGAGGAAAGGAAGCTCTAGGGGGTAATATATACACAGTATAGGCAAACTCCGGAGATTACGCCAAGCCAGCTACAGGGGCGGTGCCCCAGCACCGTTACAATTAATTCGTTTTTAAAACATTACTAGTATATTTATAAGTCTAAACTGCATAACTAATGGCTTATATAGTCTTTTCTTTAACCTAAAGGCTGCCTTCTATTTATCTCCTTCCTTAATCCTAATCTAATAGTACGCCTATCTTAGATCTATCTTTATAAAGATTTGCGCATTGCCTATCCTATCCTAGATTTTGCTAATTAAGGGTAAAGAATACCTATCCTTTCTTATAATGCTGTTCAACTATCTATAGTTAATGCACATCCTAAGTTTTCCGTTTTTCTTTAGTATAAACAATACTGGATATCCCGCTGATAACTGCGATAGTCTAATATATCCCTTTTATAAGTTCTCCTAAATAAACTCCTTAAGCACTACTAACTTGGTTTTAGTAAGCTTATAGATTAGAAAGAACCTTAGACTTATTCCTGGTTCTAATTCTATTTTATAGTCCTATACTATATACTTTAACAGCTTTTTACTTTCTAGGCTCTATAACTTTCTACCGTACTTATAGTATCTCTTTAGTATATAACTTAAGCCTTACTTAGTCTCTTTATATATTACTCCAACTTAGTACTATACTATCTTAGTTTATTGTCATATTCTATATTATTATGCATCTTTAATATTAACCTAACCTATAACCCAATTAATCTTTAGATTATATTTCTGTAACTAAGGTATCTCTAGTATTGCCTTATCCTTTCCCAATAGTAGAATATTAAAAGATATTTCGACTCGTCTTTCTTTAATAGTTAGCTAAATAGGTCCTATTTTAAGATTAATAATACCTCCTCTATAGGCTATTAGATCTCCTAAAATCATTATTAATAGGTATAGGTATTCTTTCTGCTTATATGGTAATCCTATCCTTTTAACTGCTATTAGTAATATATAGTTTCTTATTACTCTACTATCCACTAATACTTTAAACTTTTAATCTTACTAACTAACTTTTAAGTTTAGGCGTTGACCTATAATTCCTTTAAGGGTCTAAGGCTCTATTACTAGCTCCCTCTAGTCCTATAGGCCTCCGCTTTTCCTAACTATTAACTATTAAATCTTAACTGTACTTAGTCCTTCTATAGCCAATACTGAGTTTGTTTCTTATTCTCTATATACTATAAATAAATATTCTCTATGCACTCCCATTACTATTATCCCTCTAGGTATTCTTCTATAAGAAATCTTCCTAGTTAAAGTATTAAGTCCCCTAGTTCTTAAACTTCTACTAAGTGCTAACTATACATATACTTAGCGTCTTAATACCGCCTTTTATCTATTATCCAATACATTCTTATTAGATACTTGCGATATTATTCTTAGGTGTTCTATATATATTATATATATTATCCATATATACGATCTATATATGCGATCCACGCCAATATATAATGCGCTAGGTGCTTTAGGTTAACTCCTAGTTTATCTTTATCCTTAAGTTTAAACTTCTCCTATATTAATCTAAATATTGCCATATTGTTTACTAGTACTAATATCTATATTATCTCTCTTTAATCTACGGCCTATTCCTCTAGATTCTTTAATGTTATAATTAATACTCCTTTAATATAACTTATCTGCCTTTCTAATATAGCTTAATCTGGTATAGCTTTCTTATCTAGCTATATACGGAAGTCTTCCTACTTATCGTTTCCGCGCTACTAGTACCACTATTAGTATAGCTCTATAAGTGTATACAATCTATCTATAAGGAAGTATCTCTTTATTGCTGTATTGTTATAACCTTTTATATATTATTTTGTAAACCTAGTTAAAATCCCTAGATCCTCTTCTTATTCTAGGTTATTTAGCCACTTAGCTCTTAGTATATCTGCCTTTAGCCTATTAGTAACTTTTTATCTAGGTACTCTGTCCCTTCTATATTTTAGTATAGCTAATCTCTAATCTAGCTTCTATTCTTGCTATATAAGAATTTATTATCTAAACTCCTTTATACTTTCCGTTTTGTTACGTCTTATAAATGGGTTTTCGATATTATTAAACTTTTTAATTATTATGTTGACTTTTTAACCTTTAGGCTAAACACTATGTTTACCTAAAATTACTATAGACCTTATTATTCTTTAAAATCTTAGTTCCCTAAGAACTATTATCCCGTGCTTATTTGCTTATCTTTAAACTAAGCTACTATTCTTTCCTATTAGTTTTTGTCCGTTATAGGTTCTTAGGTATATCTTATCTTATCTTAAGAATTTTAAGCGTCTTTTATATCTTTCTAAGAATCTTAAGCCTATGGCCTTTTACCTTTATTAAGTAGTAAGCTAGCATTAGTGTTACGGACAGCTTAAGTACAATGTTACGACTACTTGGAGAAGAGTCGGAGGAAGCTAGTTAGTTAATACAGGCACGGTCTAGGATGGATCCGGTGGAACTATGTGACGAGGAATGGTAGCTGAGGTTATGTAATATGATCTATATAATCTGTATGATCTATATAATCTATACGAAGCGTATAGAGCGCACATACCTCACGGAGCAAAGGGATTTCTTAGGAGTATGGTTGTGTATTTAAAGGACCACAGTTCCTACCCAGATAGTTCTCTCTTTGTAGTAAATCTTAGAATATAATTGGAGTTAATCTATTGGGCAACTACTCCACCAGTTATTATTATGTTGTTGATTTGTTCTTACCTATATACCTAGCCCAATAATAGGACCCACCGTAGTTCTTGCTATAAGGTTCCGTTATATATTTACTACTAAGGTTATAGTATTAAACAAGATTGAATAACATGCCACCCAAAGTACTAGTCATAACGACGTCGACGGCAGCCACGACCTCAGGGTTAGGAGATACTAGTATAGCAGACACGGATTCTTAAGTGGTTACGCGAGGTTAGTTATAAGAAATAGTTAATTACTTATAGGATAATAGCAGGCTACTTAAAGAACGTATTAATGGAATTGGAGCAGCAAAGGTTAAGTTACCTTTAATTAAACGGTTCTTAGGAGAGAAGTTAAAGCTTAAAGGGTTTCTTACGCAGATGCATTTTAAGGTTATACAGGAAGGAGCGAAGTTAGCAACACCTACGGACTAAGTAGCATACGCAGGACTGTTCTTGTTAGGAAGAGCTCTAGAGTGGTTTAAGCCTTACCTTATAGAGATATAAGTAAACGGTGCGACGACTACTAACCCAGACATATAGTATATGTTTGCAAGTTGGAACGGATTCGCAGAACGGTTAACGCAAATATTTAGAGACCCTAAAGCAATTATGATAGCGGAACGAAAACTTCAGAACTTAGTACAACGCACTTTAGTAATTAAGTATATAACACAGTTTTAAACACTAGCTATATAGGTTAAGTGGAATAATAGGGCGCTTATAGCATAGTATAAGCAAGGACTTAAGGCTAAAGTCTAGGACGCAATTATCCTAATAGAAGATGTGGATACTCTAAAAGAGTTAATAAACCAGTTAATAAAGATTAATAATAGGATCTATTAAAGGGAATAAGCTAAGAAAGGGCAAAACAGAGTTCCATAGTTATATAAGGCGCAGAGTACGTAACGACAGATATAGAGTTAAAAACTATGGAATGGCGTAGAGCTAATAGACCTAAGCGGTACCAAAGAAACCTAAAGGTTAAGGATTAAGTAATTAAAGGACCTAGGAGTAGAGGCCAAACCAGGGATCTTAGTAGCAGAAGACATTTAGGCGGACTCTATAGCAAGAAAAATGGTTTAAAGATAGGGCTTGTATAAATTACGGAAAATAAAGTCATTTTGCTAGAGACTGTAGAGGTGGTTAGAGTAACTATACGGTAAAGGGAACCCAACCAGCAGGAGACACGTACATATAGAGGGACGACGGTGCACTGCGAGGAATAAAAGAGTGTTTAATTAACAGTTTCGTGTTTTGTTATAACAACGCATACCAAATTTATAAGGACGCTAAGTATGGCGCAAGCTATTGGCTATAGGAGCTATTATTATCTAAGTTTAGAGGAACTAATAAACCAGCTCGTAGATCGGACATTAAAGACAATAAGTTTAACACAGGCAAAGCATTTACCAACAATAAGGCAATAAAGGCAGTTTACTGGGAGTATATAAACCTTAGAGAGGTTAAAATAGAAGCAGAGACTAAGACCATCATAGAACAAGGTTTAGTAACGGGTATTGCGACACCATTAGATACAATTTCCATCGCTTTATAAGATAAAAGGAGTAATGTTTAGAAGAAACTAAGTAAGTAGACGACTGCTAGTGCTAGCTTATTACTTAATAAAGGCAAAAGGCCATAGGCTTAAGATTCTTACGAAGAGATGTAAGAAGCTTAAGATTCTTAAGATAAGATAAGACACACCTAAAAACCCATAACAGACGAAAACTAATAGGAAAGGGCAGTTACTTAGTTTATAGATAAACGAATAAGTATAGGACGCAAGTTTAAGAACTATAAGTTTAGGAAATAAATAAGAACATTAGCAATCCTAGGTAAACGTAGTGTTTAGCCTAAAGATCGAACAGTTAATACCTAGATTAAAAAGCAAGATAACTATAAAGATCTAGCTGCAAGACGTAGAAAACAAGAAACTATGGATAAGTTCAGGACAGGAATTATTATATAGCAAGAGCAAAAGCTAGACAAGAGGTCAGCTATGCCAGGTTGTATAAGGGACAGAGTACCCGTACAAAGAGTTACTAATAGGCTAAGTGCAGGGACACCTAGGGCAAAATGGTTAGATAAACTGGAATAAGAAGAGGATCTAGGTATTTTAACTAGGTTTAAAGAAAGACATACTAAAGGATGTTATAATACAGCAATAACAAGGTACTTTCTAATAGATAAACCATATACACTAAACCAGTTATATAGAAAGTGGTATAGGCAACAACACAATAATAAATGGGAAGATTTTTATATATGGCTAGATAAAAAAGTTGTCTAAAACCAACCCATTATGGAAAAACGCATAAGTTACATTAAAGGAGTATTAATTATAATGTTAAGGAACCTAGAAGAGGGATCTAGGGACTAGAGAAGTAAATAATAAATCTTAGTACCTATAGCAGAGATACCAGTGGTTAGGTTAACTAGGTATAAGTTTAAACTTAAAAATAAAGATAAACTAAGAGTTGACCTAAAACATGCAGTGTATTATATACTATTATAGATAGCTTATATAGATGACACGTATAATATATATAGAGTACTAAAAGATAAGAACCAGAAGTATCTAGTAAGAATATATTAGGCACCTAAGGAAAGACGGTTTAAGAATATTAAGTATATACATAGATAGCACCTAGTAGAAGTATAAGGTTAAGGAGACTTAATACTTTAACTAGGAAGATTCCTTATGGAAGAATACCTAAATAAATAATAGTGGTGGGAGTGCCTAGAGAACACTTATCCATAGCATATAGAGGAAAAGAAATAAACTAAGTATTAGCTAAGAGTAGACCAAGTATAAGCAGGATCTAGCAGCCAGCAGTTAGAAAAAGGGGAGGCGTATAAAACTAGAGGGAACTAGTGTTAGAGCCTTAGACCCTTAAAGGAATTTAAAAACAACACCTAAATTTATAAGTTAAATAGCAAGATCAGTAGTTTAAAGTATTGGTAGATAGTAGAGCAACTAGGAACCATATATTACCAAAGGCAGTAGAAAGGATGGGGTTACTATACAGATAAAAGGAACACCCATATCTACTTATAACGATTTCAGGAGATCAGATAGCCTATAGAGGAGGCATTATTAATTTTAAAATAGGACCTATTCAGCTAACTATTAAAGGAAGACCAGTTAGAATGTCTTTTAATATCCTACTATTAGGACAGGACGAGGCAATACTAGGAATGCCTTAGTTATAGAAGTATAATCCAAAGATTAATTAGGTTATAGGTTAGGTTAATATTAAGAATACTTAACAATGTAAAATGCGATAGTAAACCAAGTTAGTATAGTACCAAGTTAGAGCGATATATAAAGAGACTAAGTAAGGCTTAAGTTATATACCAAAGAGATACCATAAGTATGGTAAGAAGTTATAGTCACTAGAAAGTAAAAATCTATTAAAGCATGCAGCATAGGACTATAAGATAGAATTAGAAAAAGGAATAAGTCTAAGGTTTTTTCTAATTTATAAGCTTACTAAAACAGAGTTAGTAGCGCTTAAAGAGTTTGTCTAGGAGAACTTACGCAAGGGATATATTAGACCATTATAGTTATTAGTAGGATATCTAGTATTATTTATCCCAAAGAAAAATGGAAAACTTAGGATGTGTATAGACTATAAATAGTTAAACAGTATTACTAGGAAGGATAGGTATCCTTTACCCTTAATTAGCGAAATCCAAGACAGGATAGGCAACGTAAAAATCTTTACAAAAATAGATTTGAGATGGGCGTACTATTAGATTAGAATTAAGGAAGGTAACAAATAGAAGGCAGCCTTTAGGTTAAAGAAAGGACTATATAAACTATTAGTTATACAATTTGGGCTTATAAACGCACTAGCAACGTTCTAAAAGCAAATTAATAGTGTATTAGGAGAACACCTAGATGAGTTTATTATGGCATATCTTAACAACATTATCGTTTACTTAGAGAACAAGAAAGAACATAGAGAACACGTTAAATGGGTCTTAAAGAGACTATAGGAAGAACAGATGCTAGTAGTAATTAAGAAATGCAAGTTCTTTATAAGGAAAACCAATTTTATAGGATTTATTATTAAACTAGGAAAGATTAGCATAGACCTAAAGAAAGTTGAAGCTATAGTAAGTTAGCAAGAACTAGAGAACGTTACGCAGTTAAGGTTGTTTCTAGGGTTTTGCAACTACTATAGAAGGTTTATGGCATAGTAGTTAAAAAGTATTAAGCTATTTACAAGGCTAACAAAGAAAGAGGAACTATAGATTTGGGGTAGTAAGTAGAAAAAGCTATTCTAGGAATTTAAAGAGTTATTTACCTAAGAGCTAGTCCTTAAGATCTATTAACCAAAGTTAGAAACGGTTGTTAAGACAAACGCATTAGACTTTGCACTAGGAGTATACTTACTATAGAAGCACCAGGACGCATAGCATCTAGTAGCGTACTATAGTTGGAAGATAACACCACCAGAGTTAAACTATAACATCTATAATAAGGAGTTGTTAGGTATAGTTATAGCACTTAAAGAATAGAGAGCATTTTTACAAGACATAGAGAAACTATTTATAGTTAAGATGGACTATAAGAACCTTATAGGATTCCTAATAACAAAGGAACTTAACTAAAGACAGGTCAGATAGGCGGAAATGCTTATAGAATACTATTTCGAAATTTAGTATACTAAGGGTACAGATAATACACGAGCAGATACTCTAAGTAGAAAGGCTGAACTATAAAGTAATAAAAAGCTATTAGGAGCTTTATTGCGAAAGGATTAAAATGGGTTAATTAGGTATAATTATCTACAAATTATAGCAACTAAAGAAAGTCAGATCTATAAGTCACTAGGGAGTGATTAGATATAGAAGATCTAAGAAGTATAGGCAGAGGATTTAGACTTAGAGTAATATAAAAATAGAGAAGTAATATATATACCTAAGTCTATTGCAGAAGAATTTATTAAGGAATTCCACAAGGGAATAACATAAGGACACAATAGAGCTATAGGCTTAGTGTTAAGACTTTAAGAGGAGTATATTATTTAAGGAATTTAGGGACTAGTAAGATAAGTTATAAAGGAATATCTAGATTACCAAAGGAACAAACTAACAAGGTATAAGCCGTACAGAGGGCTACAACCTATTAAAATACTAGGAAGACTATAGGAGGTTATATTATAGGACTTTATTATTAAACTACTAAAGTTAAGAGATCCTATTATAGGACAAGATTACGACGCGATCTTAGTAATAGTGGATAAGCTTATAAAGTGGGGATACTTTATAGCGTGCATAGAAGAGATATTAGCAGAGGATGTTGCTAGAATCTATATAAAAGAAGTATTTATAAGACACAGAGCACTAGATAAAATTATATTAGACAAAGACCTAAGATTTATAGTAGCGTTTTGGGAAGTATTTCTAGCAAAATAAGGAGTTCTCGTAGTAATCTCTACAGCATATTATTCGCAGACGGACGGATAAATAGAAAGACTAAACTAGACACTAGAACAGTATCTAAGGCATTATATTAATTACGCATAAAATAATTAGGTATTGTTATTACCGATTATATAGTTTACATATAATGCAACACTATAAGAAGGAATAGGGACATTACTATTTAAGGCAAACTATGGGTATAAACTAAGAATGTCATTATCGCTATATTAAGCAAAGAAAACGAGTAGCACAGCTAAATAAAGAATGGAGATGTTAATAAATCTTTATATAGACCTCACGGAAACAGCCAAGATAGTACAGCAAAGGATGAAAAAGTACTACAATGCTAAGAGATCTGAGGGACCAGATCTTAAGGAAGGAGATAAAGTATGGCTATTATATAAAAATTTCAAGAGTTAATAACTAAGTAAGAAATTAGACCATGTTAGACTAGGACCTTTTAAAGTTAAGTAAAGAATTTTATTGGTTATATATAAGTTAAACCTACTAGCCAAAATAAAGATCTACCCTGTATAATATGTCGCGATGCTAGAACCAGCATACGGAGATATTAAGCTACTAGTTTACAAGGCAGACACGTATAGAGAATAAGAAGAAGATAAATAGTAAGTTTTAAAGATTATTAGTTACGAGGACGTAGATAACAAAACATAGTATAAAGTAAAGTAGATAGGCTATAGTAAGACTACCTAGAAACCACTAAGCAACCTAGAAAACGCTATAGAAAAGGTAAGGGAGTATTAGAAGAGAGTAGGTCAGGCAGTATTAACAAGAAAGGATTGCCAAAGAATAAGTTACCTAAGGGGGACCTAAGAGGAGTACCTACCAAGCTATTCGGAGTTGTTTCCCTCTTAGTTAGAAGAGAAACTAATCTTTTATCACTAGGTTCCTGTAGACCTTGTTAAACAAGTTTCTACTCCTTGGAACGGACCTTCTTACGAACCTTCTTAAGACAAAGAAGACGCGCTAAGGTAGACAAGTACGCCTTATAAGTAGCATAAGTATGCTAAAGCTTAGCAAGGGAAGCTAAGAGCTTATTATTAAGTTTTATAGCGGTAGATTGAACGCGAGACCCTATAATAAGTTACTTAGGGAACTTAAAGACTGTTAAGAGTTATAGGACGCGCACACTTAGCGTTAAAAATAGAACGAACATTACAGCATAATTAAACGTTTGCTTTAGTGCACTCCGAATAAAAGGACAGTTATTAGGTAGAAGGACTTGCTAGTGCAATATAAACTAACCCCTCTTTTGCACAACGAGAATACGGAGACGGTATTATCTCACCTAGCGACAGTATGGAGGAAACCGTACGCATACAACAAAGGGTAGAAGAAGAAGAAGCTTTAGGTATAATAAGTAAAGATATTAATTAAACGGACATTACACCTCTAGTAGACAACTTGGAGATGTTAGGAATCTTTAAGGACGAAGATAAAGAGGTGGGAGATAGTATTATAGACAGCTTAAGTACAATATTATAACTACTTAGAGAAGAGTTGGAGGAAGCTAGTTAGTTAATATAGGTACGGTCTAGGATAGATCTGGTGGAACTATGTGACGAGGAATGGTAACCAAGGTTATATAATATAATCTATATAATCTATGTAATCTATATAATCTATATAGAGCGTATAGAGCGCACGTACCTTATGGAGCGAAGGGATTTCTTAGGAGTACGGTTGTGTATTTAAAGGACCATAGTCCCTACCCAGATAGTTCTCTCTTTATAGTAAATCTTAGAATATAATTAGAGTTAATCTATTGGGCAACTACTCTACCAGTTATTATTATGTTGTTAATTTGTTCTTACCTATATACCTAGCCTAATAATAGGACCTACCGTAGTTCTTGCTATAAGGTTCCGTTACAATTAGCAGTTATCTGCTTACTTAATTGTCTTTAGATATTACTTCTTCTGTTTTATAAAGTAATAGATACCGTATCTAATGGTTTTATAATACCCATTACTAAACTGTGTTCTATAGTGGTCTCAGTCTCTACTTATATTACGTTATTAAGGTTTAAGCGCCCCTAGTTAGCCTCTTTTTCTTCCTTATCGCTATTAATTAATAAGTACTCCGACTCTATTATTATTATTACTAATCTTTATCCGTATATTACTGTAATATCTTAATCTAGCTTATAGAGTCAATCTTATTCTTTATCTAACTCTTTAGTTTCTTTAAGTTTTCTTAACTCTAGCTCTTACGGCCAATAGCTTACACTATACTTAGCATCCTTATAAATTTAGCATGCGTTGTTATAATAAAACGCAAAGTGCTTAATTAAACACTCCTTGGTCCTGCGTAATACACTTATATCCGTATTATTATACTCTAATAACCTAGTACCCTTTACTGCTGGTTACTTTAACCACCTCTATAGTCTTTAGCGAAATAACTCTATTTTCCACAATTTATATAAGCTCCTTTTTTAAACCATTTTTCTTATTATAGAGTCTGCCTAAATATCTTCTACTATTAAGATCCCTGGTTTAGCCTCTGCCCCTTAGTCCTATAATTACTTAATCCTTAACCTCTAGGTTTCTATAGTTTCCTATTTTATCTCTTAGATTCTTTAGTACTGCTTAGGTCTATTATCTCTGGTCCGCTATTCTATAATTTATAACTCTATGTCTATTATTGCGTACTCTATGCCTTATATAATTATAGAACTCTATCTTGCCCTTTTTTAGCTTATTCCCTCTAATAGATCTTATTATTAATCTTAATTAACTAATCTATTAACTCTCTTAGAGTTTCTACATCTTTCATTAGGATAATTACATCCTAGACTTTAGCCTTAAGTCCCTGTTTATACTATGCTATAAGCGCCCTATTATTCTACTTAACCTATATTACAAGTGTCTAAAACTATGTTATATACTTAATTGCTAAAGTATATTATACTAGGTTTTAAAGCTTTCTTTTCGCTATAGTTGTTGCCTCTAGGTCTCTAAATATCTATATTAGTCTTTCTAAGAACCCGTTCTAGTTAGTAAATATATACTATACTTCCTAATTAGTAGTTGTTATCCTATTTACTTAGATCTTAGTAAGGTAAGGTTTAAACTATTTAAGTACTCTTCTAGTTAAGAATAATCCTATATACGCTACTTAGTCTATAGGTATTGCTAATTTTATTCCCTCTTATATAACCTTAAAGTGCATTTATATAAGAAATCCCTTCAGCTTTAACTTCTCTCCTAAGAATTACTTAATTAACGGTAGCTTAATCTTAGCTACTCTAATTCCATTAATTTAGCCTTTAAGTATTTAACTATTGTCTGTTAATTAATTAACCATTTCCTATAACTAACCCACTATAACTAGCTGTAAATCCGTGTCCCTTATATTAGTATCCCTACTAGTACCTAAGGTGGTTACCGCCGTTAATAGTGTTGTAACTAGTGCTTTTAGTGGCATATTGTTCGACTTTATTAATACCCTAACTAGGTAGTAAATATATAATAAAGCCTTATGGGAAACACCACGGTGGACTTATTATTGGGCTAGATTATATAGGTAAATAGGAAGTTAATAATATAACAAACAGATAATAACTAGTGGAGTAGTTACCTAATAGATTAACTCTAATTATATTCTAAGTGTCGGTATCACCTAAGTGCACTTGATTGGCCTATTAACTGATGGATTTGTTTTTGTCTAATAGGTGTCGAAAGCAGAGGATCGTAAGGATCGCGGTGCCTAAGTAGGGGGCTGATGAGTTATCATAAGGATGACTAATCAGAGATACGAATGACCACATAACCTCTGTCTATATATTCCGACACTGGCAGTTCTTTCTTTGTGCGTAAAACAGCTATCAGTATAGAAAGCAGAGGATTATAAGGGGCAGTGCCTAAGTAGGCGGCTGATGAGTTACTATAAGGATAACTAATCAGAGACACGTGACCACGTAACCTTTGTCCATATATTCCAACACTAGCAGTACGGTGCGAGCGTCGGGTGGTGATAGTGGTTAAATGTAGAGCTCGTCTATCGGTCGGTCGGTAGATCGCAGGCGTACAGGCATGATCGGTTGGTTAATGGATCGCATGCATATCAGCATGATTATTGTCTATATAGGCAGTAGTACGGTACCAGCGATAGGGTCGTTCGGGTGGCAGTATGATGCTAGCGACGGGGTCGTATTTGTAGGCGTATTGGCACGAATTCTTGTCTGTCTATAGGCGTATTGGCAGGTCTCAATTCCTCTGGCGGAGTTATAATTGTTATAATGCAGGCAATAAGGCGGAAGAAGGAGGCACCAATATATAGACTCTGTTGACGTGGTATTCGTGGCTTGCAAAGGCCGTAGGAGGGAAAGGGGCACGCTGGCGTTTGGGGGCGTGCTGTTAACGTGATTTTCGACGTAGCAGATCTGCAAGGTAGCAGACGGTGTTGGGGTTATAGGGGGTGCTGCTGATGCTGCTGGGTTGTGGGATGCTGCTGGCGCTGCTAGATGATGGTTTGCTGCTGACGCTGCTGGATAATGGTTTGCTGCTGACGCTGCTGGGTTACTGTGATGCTGGAGTACTGCACGAGGCTGTTGGGTATTGGTTTGTATGCTATGACGCGTACTAGGTAATGGTTTGCTGCTGGGTTGTGTTGTTACACTGGGTTACTGCGTAAAGCTGTTGGGTATTGGGTACTGCGCGAGGCTGTTGGGTTGCTGTGACGCTGGATGCTGTATAAGCTGGTATGCTGCTAAGGTAGCTGCTGAGGTAGCTGCTGATGGGGTACTGCTCGAGGGCTGTTGGGTGTTGGGTGCTGTTAATAAGCTGGTATATACTGGCACTCAGTAAAGAGGTCGTACTGGGTATTGATTTGCGTGCTGTAGAATGTCTTGTGCGTTGCGTATTTGTGTATATTCTAAGCTGGCTGGAATTAGGTGCTGCCGGAGCTGCTGGGTGCTGGTTTTGCTGCTAGGCACTGGAGTGCTGCTTTCGATTAAAGCTGCTGGGGCGGCAGTGAACCTTGTTGCTCTATAGCCAACTGGTGAGGTTGACTATTAATCAATGTCGGTATCACCTAAGTGCACTTGATTGGCCTATTAACTGATGGATTTGTTCTTGTCTAATAGGTGTTGAAAGCAGAGGCAGGGGTCTTAACGATCACGGGATTCTTATTGATAAGATAATCGTAATCGTTAAGAATCGTGCGTAGAATCGTTATTAAGCCACACAGCTAAGCCACAGTTAAGCCATAGCTATTTTATTAATAAGACCCTTGCCTAAGTGTTTATGCTGATCTATATATACACAGCTAAGCTACTCTTATACAGGCTAAAGGTTTATTTCTACCCTTTTAAGATACCACTTCTATACCAGCTTTTTAAACACTTAGTTCTTTCGATATTCTCTAGTCTAAGTAACATTCTTTCCCATATAATCGTACGACGTCCTCCAGAAAACACCCTCTCTGGCTCATCGCTTATTGCAGCAATTGAAAGAATTTTAATTGCAAATTATAAAAGAAGGGGCCATCTCTTTCGTTGCTGATCCTGGCACCACCATTAAAGTGCTAGCTGGCTTTGAATATCGTACAATGCTTTAAAACAGTAATTATTGTACTTATCTTTATCTTTATTCACTCTAATGTTACTTCTAAGCCCTTCTAGAATCTGATTGTACTTATTAAGAGGCTCCTGTTCTTGGAGAAGATTGCTTCCAATATAATTGTACAATATTTTGGCTTAATAAGTCTCTTTATATTGCTCCTAGAGCTCTTTAACCTTTTATAAGGCTAGCATTTGCCAGGCCTTCTTCCAGTTCACTTTAATATATCTCGTATAATAGGTAGGATGGAGGATAAGTGCGGCAGTATAGAAAGGTGAATCATCTATAAGCTGGTAGTATAAAGTATACTTTTCCTAGCAACGTTAAATTCGAGTAACTAAGTTTTTATTCTTCTTATAAGTAATAAGAGCACGCTTAATATGTGTAAGAAGAATATCCATAGTAAGGAGAACTCGATTAATTTGTACGGAATTACCTTGTGTCTCAAGGGTCGCTTAATAGAAAAGTTTTAGAAAGGAGTGGATCGTATAAAGGTTTACCCAGTTCTATGGCAAAAGTATATCATTCTTAAGAGCTTCTAGGTTCTTCTTTATATACTTATTAACTTTTGATTCCACTTTAAGCGCCACATTAAGAAGGCTAAACCAGGAATTCCATCTTGTACGATTATCTAGCGGAATCATCCTTCCAACAATTTTCTTAAACTCAGTCGTATGACCCGCAGAAGCACGGCTATAGACGATAATATTATGGAGCTTTCTAAGTACTCCTATTTCTTAAAAAGTCTGCTCTTTCTTCTTTCTTTGCTTCTTATTAAGATCTATTCCGTTTATCTCATCTTCTTTATATGACTCAATTATAGAAATATCAATTACTTCTTAAAAAAGAAAGTCCTGGACAGCAAGGTTGATAATATGCCCCTAGAAACGAATTTATTAGATGGATAGATCCCAATTAATATTCTAAAGCGCTATAAAATCAGAGATTATATAACAGAGAGTGTTATTTGTCCCAGAATTATCCGCAATAAGAGCTCTAGGTTTATGCACAATTCCGTATTCCTAGAGGACTGGAAGGAGAGTATCCCATTAGTTATCTCCACTGTGTCCTAAAACCGTACAAAGAGCAAGAAGAGATTTTCTTAGCTCTTCTTAATCATCCATAAAGTAAGCGCAGATTGCAAGAAGGAGGTAATTATTTAGAGATGTCCAGATATTAACCAAGATGTAAATCTAAGTAAGGGCTAATTATAGCTTCTTTCATACGATATCCTTCTGGTCTATAAATAATTCCTTAATATATAAAACAACTATTGCAGGTGCTATTAGAAGGATACCAGGCTTAATTAATTCTGGATTTAAGGCTCTACAGAGAACATGGAATTCTGGCCATTATACCGTACTAAAGGGGAGGTTGTGTATAATGATTAAATTCACAAGTGCCTGGTTTAGAATATCCTTATTTAGGATCTTCTTTAGGACTATAGATTTAATCTTAGTTGTATAAACGTTTAACTCCATTGCTTTAGTATAAAGTTCAGCAAGCCGTTAATGTGCTTCTCCTTTCGTACGGTTTTCCCAAGCATTACATTCAATTTAATGCTTGCTAAAAAGATGGTTCCGAAGGTTGGTTATTAAGGGATAACCGTTCTCTTCTATTTCGTCTGGACAGATCCTACAGTAGTATAATAACCGCCCGTTCTTTCTCTTTGGTTTATCCTTATACGGGTCACGGCAATATCTATGGACTGGAGATGTCTTTTTATGAGATTGTTGAGTTTTTGAGGATATAATTAATGGAGTAAGAAGGGATGAATCTAAGTCAGAAGCCATTTTGTACAAATAGAACTTAAAATACAAGGGTATTAGAACTAGAATTTTATTATGGGAATGCCAAGAATAATCGCGATCGTGATCCGATTATCGCGATTTTAGGAATTCTTATTAATAAGACCATAATCGGATCTAATCGCGATAAGATTTAATCGTTAAGACCCCTGAGCAGAGGATCGTAAGGATCGCGGTGCCTAAGTAGGGGGCTGATAAGTCATCATAAGGATGACTAATCAGAGACACGAATGACCACATAACCTCTATCCATATATTCCGACACTAAGATTTACTATAAGGAAGGAACTATCTAGGTAGGGACTATAGTCCTTTAAATACACATCCGTACTCCTAAAAAATCCTCCTTATATATAAGGTACGTGTTATACAGACTATATATACACTTCCCCTATATCCTTTATATACTATATACAATATTATATTATAGGAGGGTATAGTGTCTCTCTAATGGGAAGTTATGGTGCAGTTAGTCTGTCTATCTGTCTATCGGTTAGTTAGTTAGTTGGTCATAATTAGTTAGAATAAATTAGTAGAAAGCAGTCAGTAAGAAGAAAAGAAAAGAATGTATTCCGTAAACTAGAGGGTTGTGATATCTAAGAAAGAGGAAAGCCGAAGGCTTTATAAACATAGGAAAATGCCAAGACAGTAGGCGACGTCTAATCTACACCACTATATACCTTCCCCACCAAGAACGTTGTCCCCAAACGTTCTATACTATAGAAGAATAGCTAAATAAAAGTAAAGCAAAAGTAGAATAGAAAAAGGAAAGCATATAATAGAACGCAGGAAACCTCTTTCTCCTAATAAAATACCTATTAGACTCGTGCTAAATAAATACACCTATTAGCCGTACTAGTTGCCTATATGCTATACCCACCAGCGTCACTGGTTGAAAGTATAAATATACGCACTAGCCGCCCTAATCGCCTGTGTACTATACCTACTAGCGGTACTAGTTAAAAGCGTAATTCTATAGCCGTTTGTACCTTACAGCCCTGCAAAACTATTCCACGATATTCTTCTGTTATTTATAGCTAAGATCTAATCTTCCTACTAGAACTAGAACAGTAAACCAGAATTAATAACGGCAGTAGTAATAGTAGTAACAGCAGTAACAGCAATAGTAGTATAAACAGTAATAAAAGTAGACAGTTAGCGCGGTAAAATAAAATAGAACAGTTGGTGGTAGAACAGTTAGCGGTAGAATACTTAGTAGAACACCTGGTAGAAGAACTCGGTAATAGTTAGTAAGCAGTAGGACTTTTAGTAGCAGAAATCTCGGTAGTAATAGATGGTTGATGGCAGTTGGTTGGTAGCAGTTGGTTAATATAGCAGTAGTAGAATAATCGGAATAGTGGAACGGAATGGTTGGCAGAGATAGTAGTTAGAATAGTAGTAGTAGTAGTAGTAACAGTAGCAACAGCAAAAGAACGGTTAATGGCATTTAGTCGGTAGTGGTTGGTTAGTGGCGGCTAGTTGGAATGGCGGCGGCGGGGCTATTAAAACGGTAGAGTATAACGGTTGGGAGAGCAATAGTAAAACAGTTATAATAGTATTAGGCCTAGAACAGGTCGGTTAGAACAGTTATCTAGCAGATCTTGTAGCGGTACAGATCCGGCACAGTAAGATAGAATAGTAGAGACGGAACAGTTAGTTAAGATAGCAGAGATAAAATAGCTGGACGGTACAGTGGTAGTAGCGGCAGTGGCGGCAGGGCAGTTAACTAAGGTAGCAGAGACTCTGGCTTGGTTTGATTGTTTAGTTAGTCGTTTAATATTAAAACTCTGCATCTGGCTCTGCGTCTAGCTATGCATCTAGCTGTATATCTAGCTGTGCCTTAGTAGCTCTGCATTGCATATTCTGCGTTTATGTCTGCGTGCGTGCCTATATATGTGTCTGCGTGCCTGCCTTAACTGCCTAATAAAGATTGTCTAACTGGTCGGCGACAATATGCTACAACTAATCGTTCAGTTATTTGATTAAGGTAGAAAGTTGGCCTGGTTAAAGGCTCTGGCTATCCTGATTTAAATACGGAGATGGCGTTTAACTAATTAAGACTTAATAAGGCCCTGGCTTAACTTAAGGTGTTTTTTACTATATATATAACTAAGGCTTTGTATCTATAGACAATTAATTAACACTTCCGTGTAGACGTGCGATCGGTCAAGGCTCCGCATCTGCCGTTTGATTAAGGCTTTATATATATAGGCGTCTAGTCAAGCTACTATACTGCTGTCCAATTAAGGCTCTGCGCCTATATACTCTATATCCGTAGACTCCGTGTATAACTCCGTATAAGACTCCGTGTAAAGCTCCGTATATATATCCATAGGAAGGATCATTCTGGTTAACTAATCTATAGGCGTTAAGACGGGCGGTAATTAATTAACTGAGGGGATTAAAGGGAGAGGTTCCTATAGAGGCTCTAAAATGTTAACTGGCGGTACTTCTGACAATCTTCTAGCCGTGTACTGGTTTCCTAATTAAGCCTAGTACCTATCTGTCTGCCATTATAGGATCCTTAACTGCTGATTAAAGATATCTAATAGCGATGGTGACTAATTTAATTTAACTGTAATAATATACGGTCGACTAACGTTTAAATAGGGTATTAGGTCGGCCTAACTAAAGGCTCTAGTTAATCTAGCTTAACTATAGAGGCGGCGTCCGATTAATTAAGACTTAACTGGGGCTCTGGCTTAACTCAAGGCGTCTTCTACTGTATGTATGATCGAGACTATATCGTTATATACTTAATTAAGGCTTCGAATCCGTCAACGTTTAACTAAGGCTTTGTATCCGTAGGCTCTATATCTATGGACAGTTGATCAAAACTCTAGCGTATAGTTGTTTGGTCAAAGCTCTATACCTATGCAGTTGTTTAATTAGGGGTCTGCGTCTGTAGTTAATTAAGGCTCTTAGTGTTTACTAGACGTCTAATCTAGAGACCTATCCTAAGACTTCCTTCCTTATAAGCATAAACAGCAGCTTTTAGTAGACCATTTCCGCGGGCCTGGTGCTTTTATAAGACGTCCTTAATAGCTACTTTCTTTCCTTTTAGAGTCGTCTTTGCTCTTGGCTTCTTTAGCGCATCCTTAGGCTTTTACAGCTGCTTCTTTACCCTAGCTGTTAGTAGTACGCTCACGTATCCTTAGTCTTCTTCCAGCTTAAGAGCCTTCTTAGGATTATCTTCTACTTTTAGTCTCTTAATTGCTGTCCTGCTAGCTCTACGTTTTGCCTAAGTCGTCCTCAATATTATCTGGTGTTAGCCTCTCGGTTATTATAACTGCCTCCGTCGTATATTCCTTACCCTTATGTCCATAATACAGTCCTTTGTTAAGACATCCTCTAAGGAAAAGCGCTAGCTCCTATACATCCAATTCCTATTCCCCTTATAATCCTTAACAAGGTCATTTACTAGCTTAGTTAGATATGGCTTGGTCCTGTCTTTAGTCGTATAAGGATAGTTTAGGCTTATTATGGTTAGCTGCATCCTATATACAATCTCTTATAGAGTATCTTTATTAGTACCTCTTTGTATACTACTTTACCATTTCCGCGGTACTTGGTCACTGATATTATGTTATTACTTTTATACAGATCCCTTCCTTACCGTAGTGTCTGTTCTTATTATGCAGCTAGCGCAGTACTAAATTCGGATAGCGGTTATGGAGCTGTGATTAGCTGTTGTTTAGTTAAGAAATAAGGTCGGCCCGGTTAAAGGCTCTAATTTAACGACATTTAACTAACTTAATTCAGTGACGGTGATGTGCTGATATTGAGGCTCTGGCTTAATTCGGCTCTTTAACTAACCGTAGCTTTTGTGCAGTTATTTAATTAAGGCTTCTGTGTATCCGTTTAGTTAAGGCTCTATATCTAGCTCTACGTCTAGCTCTATATTGTATAATCTGCTCTGTATCTATACAATCAACTAAGGCTCTTAGTGCCGTTCTTATTGTGCAGCTAGTGGATTATTAAATTCCAGGGGCAGTGTGGTGTTCTGCCAGCTCTATTGCTAAATGGACCAATTAGGATTTTCCGTGCCGGGTATAGAAAATCGCTATTAGCTTGTTGACAGGCGGTGAGCTGAACTAACATCTTTGCAGTAGGTCGACGCGTTTAACAGCGCGTCGCGGTTAAGAAAGTAAACATAAAAGGAGCTTTAGGAAATACTGTAATTAAGTAAAAAAAATAGAAATCTTTTATACCGTTACCTGCGTCCCCTCCCCCACCTTAGAACTTAACTATCCCCTAGTTAAACGTCCTATATCTAATACGGAGCCTGCTGCGGAGTCTGCGGTTTAATGGCTGGCCTTAAGCGTCTATCTCTAAAACCGTCTCTAAGGATCGGACGATTCACTCTTCTTCCTAGCTTTAGCTATCTTATCCGTAGGCCGTGACCTAATCCGGACGTAATCTCCTGGTCGTGCATTCTTCTCCTATGGCGGTGCCTGCTGCTTAACGGTTGTCCTGGCTGTACGGCTGTCTCTAGCAGTGATCTTTTTGGACTGGAGTGGAGTGGATCTGAGCTCAAATCCACTCCATCCAGCTAGTGAATTATTTGACTCCAGGAGCTCCTTGAAGCTCCAGTACATTTATATACTAAAAATAGAAAGGCTTGGCGTCAGCATGTGTTGTAAAAGGAAGAGTAGATGCAGGATAACTTACCAAAAGCTACCTATATCAGTGTGGTTTTGGATCATGCGAATAAGCGAGCATAAAATATCCTTATCCAATAGAAAATGCATAAAATATCGCAATCGATAAGGATAAAAGTGCCCGTGCAGAGCTTTTCCACCCCAGCTAGGTAGAATAGGACTCTACGGTTCTAGCAAAATTTGGCAGATATTACGGATATTGCGGATATTGCAGATATTTTGTGGATATTGCGGATATTACAGTAGGAATATATAAGGTATTATAGGGTCCCTATCCACCTCTCCCCTAACTATATAATAGCTAAATACTTAAAGAAAAATCCCCTATCTCTCTTGTAATTCTTCTTTAATGCTAATTCTTTAAACACTCTATTTCCTTAAGAGTTTTAGAATCTATCTGCATTCTATTCTATAATACCGTATAACATCCTCCTAAAAAGACTCTCTCTGGGTTATCGCTTATTACTGGAATTAAGAGAATTTTAATTGCTATAAGCAAGAGCCGTGGCTAGCGCTTTTATTGTTATTCTTAAGACCACCACTAAAGCATAGTTATTAAAATTTTATACGGTGTCTTAGAGATAAAGTCCTTATACTTATCCTAACTTTTTGGTTAAAATACTATGCTATTAAGATCCTCAGCGATCTTATTAAATTTATTAAGGTTTTAAGCTGGAGCTAGCTTTTCGTATAATAATATACTTCTGGGTATAGAACTTCTATTCTAATATCTCTCCTAAAGCTCTTTAACGCTATTAAGTATGGGCTTACGCCACTCCTTCTTCCAAACCTGCTTAATATATCTTATATAACGGGCTAGGTAAAGAATAAGTATAGTGGCATAAAGGGGCGAGTTGTCTGTTTTATAGTAATACCTATTAAAGGTATTCCAGGCATTTCTAATGCGTTTAGAGAACTTCTTATTAGATATATACTCCTTCTATTATATAATATTAGCTAAATTAAAAAGTAGAAAAGGGAGATAGACTAACCTAGGATTTATTAAGGTGTTTAATTATAATATCTATTATAAAAAGTACATCCCTAAGCGTTGCTTTATATCCTTGGTATTTTAGGGTTACCTAGTGGAATATTTAAAGAAATTTTTTTATTATACAAAGAGCCTCCTAGTCCTTTGGACTAAGATAGTCCTTTTTAAATATATTAAGGTTGCTTAGTATACGTATTAAGGGCAGACTCTTTCTAAATTGCTACGCTAAGCATAAGATACCAGCTATTCCATCTTATACAATTATTAAGTGGAATTCTTCTCCCTGCAAGACTTTTAAACTCCCTTATACAACTAGCTAAGCTATGGATATATACAGTAATATTATAAAGCTTTCCAAGTGTACTAAGTTTCCAAAATGTATTGCTCTTCTCTTGCTCCTCTTTTAGATCTAAATCTTTTCCTTCTTTATATAACTTAATATTATTAAGACTAATTAAGTTTTTAAAAAGGAAAGCCTATATAGCAAGGTTTAGAATATAACCCTAATAGCGGATCCGTTAATAGGTAGGATTCTATTTAATTCCCTCTTCCTAGAGAAGCTAGTCGCTTATTATACAATAGAGCTTATTATTTGCAGTATAGTTATCAGATATAACGGCACCCAGCTTTTACGTAATCCTATAGTCTTTAAGCACTAAAAGAAGAGTATTCTATTACTTGTCTCTGCTATAAAAGGCTACCATATAAAGGCCAAGGAGAGCGTTTATAAGCTTTTCCTAGCTATTAATATAATGGCCATAAATTATAAGGAAAAGGTAATTATTTAGAGAGGTCCAGATATTGACAGAGAGATAAATACTTATTAGTGTAGACTATAGCCTCTTTTATATAATATCCTTTTATAATAGCCATAAGTTATAGATCTTTTTACTAACTACTAAATGGGCTGTAGTTATATAGCCATCTACTTTAGGATTAATTAACTGTAAAAGGATATAAAACTCTAGCCACTTAACCATCCGAAATGGTAAGTTTTGTACAATAATTAATGTAATAAGGGCCTTATTAATAACTTTCTTATTTAGGACTGCTTGGAGTACTTCTAAATCTAGCTCTTTTGTCTTATTTTAAGATAACGCTTTAAGGTAAAGGTCTTTTAATTAATCCCGTATTGCTTCTTTTGTATAACTAGTTTTAGGCTTAACCGTAATACCATGCTTTGATGCTAAGTGGTTTCAAAAGTTAAAAGTTAACTATATAGCGTATAACTCTGTAGTGCAGTATTTACAATAGAATAGAAGACGGGCTTTTTTATTTTGTACGGGCTCGTTACTGCCTACTAGATGGGTATGCTCCTATATTAAAAGAGCTAAGCAACCTCTTATATTTTTTAATTTAGAGGTATTAATAGAGTTGAGAGCTTCTGATTCCACTTCTAAAGCCATATTTGTACAATAATAAAGAAGAAGAAGGCGACAAATTTTTTTTTGGTATATGCCAAGACTTATCGCGATAAGGCTTATCCAAAACCATACTGACCTATATTACTCCTTACTAATAACCTCAGTCTTGTAGTCAATCTTAATAGCTGTATATTGCCCCTCTAGCTCTTCTTCCTCATTAATCACGTCGTCTTCTACATGAGCAGAGGCCTCTGCGGCAACCGCAGCAGCAAGCTGGGCCTTTGCTGCTTCCTTGAGGGACACGCTTTTGCAAGGCTCTCCTACTAACTCATCTACTCCCTCATTGTCAAATATACCCTTTGGCGGTGGAGTACGCGGTTGGTAGCAAGATACTCTTAAAGCGATCAATTGGCGCCGGGCCGTTACATTCAGGGTGACTTATCGGCTTTGGGTTGAAGCTCTTGGGCATAAGGATCACATCGTCGGATGCAGGGGGCGATTGAGTTGACAAAATATCGATCTATAGTGGCAGTAAGAAAAAAGATGAGGATAACTAAATCAAAGCGACGACGACGACGACGACGACGACGACGGGGGCAGGAGGAACGACCCAATTCTAAAATTGGAGCTCATCGTTAGAGTCGCTGATTGGCTCACTTGTACGCACTGACACCAAAACGCTCTCTCCTTACGTTACACCTGCCCGAATCAGGTTAGAGAATTGGAGCTCCAAGAGCTCCGCGGCTTCAAATCCACTCCATCCAACCAATAAAATTGACAGGATCCACTCCAGCCAAAAGACGGCTCCGCCACGGGGCTCCAGAATTAACCCAGTCCAAAAAGACCACTGGTCTCTAGGGGTTAGGTAAGTCTGCGGACGTTGCTGGCTGGGCGTTACTACTAAGTCCGTAGGCCGTACTTGATAGTAGTCCTCCTAGTTTGTACTTTTCCTGTCACTGTTCTTTAGCACTACTCTGTTATAGAAAGCAGTAAAATCCGTTTGTCCTATAGGGGCCTGTTTCTATATCTATCCTTATCCTTCCCTTTTCTAATTTACCTATTTATCTAGGTCTGTTCCTTGGTGCGTATAAAGCCAGTTCTTAATACCCTTTAGTCTTCCTTTATTGCCAAGCCACGGAAGTTCAGGTCTAGGTTAACCGCGTATCTTAGCTACTAGTCTTCCTTTATTAGATAGATATATAAATCCTTACTAAATAAGATCCTTTAGCCCTTAGTATTTGTGCTTAGTAAAACGGTAACTTCCTCTGTATCCAAAACAGGTCCGCCGACCTTGTCCTTACGTGCCTTACTAACCCTATATATCCCATTGCAGCTATCTAAAGGCAGTAAAATCTTATGGATATTGGGGATCTTACGGATATTAGGAGTCTTATAGAGGTCGAGAGCCTTATGGATATTAGCAGTCTTATAGAATAAAGGGAGCTTAGGTGCTATCCTGCCAGTCTTTATATCCTAGTGCTAGGCTATATCCTTATACCGGGCTTTAAACTACAGCCTAATTTAATAGCGTCGCGTGCTTCCTTGGGCCTAAAAGTTGTCCTTCCCTTTGGCGGTTAAGTTTATTCCTTTACTGCCATAGCTCTTATATAAGCTGGATATTTAGGACATCTTCTCCTGGATGAACAGCTATTCGCTTAACATTCTCTGCTGCTATTATTCTTGACTCTACGGCCTCCTTTAGTCTTTCAAATATAAGGGTACTGGGCTCGTCTGCTATAGCTCCTATCTTTTCTATTACGTGCCCGCGGTATTTAATAGGGAGCCCTTATATCCCTTCGAACGTCGGCGTCCAACGTTATCGATAAGATAATGGGTCCGTGCATGCAACACCAAAAGTTCGTCAATCTAGGGTTCCTCATTGGCTAAAATCTTATCGATA